>OCAG01000170.1_pt1 | contig 71798 bp, 68 predicted proteins | sample 1477111 | NCBI WGS metagenome assembly OCAG01 (sample SAMEA2580288, study PRJEB22360) | human gut metagenome | biome: human gut; feature: human-associated habitat; material: faeces | place: Denmark | collected 2008/2010 | reverse complement strand
TATGGTAAATTCTAACCTTTCAGGCTCCTACTCGCAGACCATGAATAGTCTGCGAGTCTTTTTAAATTTTTCTAATCAAAAAAGCACCTCTCAAAATAAATTTAAAAACGTTAAAATATCTCTTTCTTCGCTATTCTTTTCCTTCCAATATTTTGCCCGATTATCCAAGAGACAACCCTGGTTTTTCATCAATCGTATTTCCAGATCATAGCTTTCTAATCCCCAAGATTGCTTCGATTTACAATGTGACACATGTGTGAATTTTATTTAAGTAACTTTTAAGGCTGGTTATCTTGGATTAACACCGGGTATACTTTAGCTAAGTTAAAATACGGATTGCGTATTGAGTTTATATTTTAAGAAAAGAAACCTTACGAAAGGGGTGCATTTATTTTGATACCCTTAAAGAAATTTGGAAGTATTCTTCTGTTATCGGCAGTTCTGTTCTTATCTTCTGTTCTTTTGTTTTCATCTTCTGCCGTTGTTTTTGCGGAGGGTCCCATCTCTGGTACTCTGCCCGCCAGCCCACCTGATCCATCTCCCACTACCCTATCCACCCAAACCCCTGACAAAAATCCCACAGAAAATCCAAATGAAAATAATTCCCTAACCAATCCTGTAAACGATTCGTCAAAAAGCGAGGATTCCGCATCCTCTACTTCTTCGGAAACACAGAACAGACCTAATGATTCTGAAGCGCGGATTTCCATCGTTCTTGAGATGGATGATCTTCTTTTAAAACAAAAGCCTAAACGCGTACTGGTCAGTCTTATTGGTAAAGACGCTTCAGGTGCTGTGTCTGTGCGCAGAATCCCATTACCCTTAGATGGACAGACGCTTAAACTCAGTCTGAAGCCTGGAACCTACCGCATATACAAAGAACCTGCCTTTGGGCTTCAGATTAAAACAATGGTGCTGGCACAGGAAAGTCCTGAACCCAGCAGTCTGCCTGAAAAAACAGACAGCGGGCAAGCCATTGATTTATCTGCCGGTACCCAGTACAAGCTCACTTTATCAGCCGAAGGCCTTTCTGATAACGGCGTATCCATTTCCTACACGCTGCCAGTTTCAAAGCCTGCTTCTGAATAAGGCGGTGATTGCATGACATTCAAAAAAACACTGACCGCTCTATTAGTGCTTATCAGCTTTATCCTGTGCAGTTCAGGCACTCTGGCGGTTTATACAAAACAGCTGTCCCGCAAAAACGTTTTACAAATGCCTTACCATATTAAAACAGACAAGACGCTGGCCCTTGATACGCCAGCCCTGGCCCCTGCTGTTCCCAGCCCGGCTCCTACAACGGAGACGAAAGCACCTGTCATCACTTTGGCCTGGAACGGCGAACAACAACAGCCATCTGTTACAAACACCGGAACAATACCTGTAGCAGTCCGTATCCGTGTGACTGAAAGATGGCAGTTCACTGATGACACACCAGAGGCTTACGACCTGGGAGCGGTTCGTTTTTCCTTAAACGCTGCTGGTGATAATACGAATTTTCTGCCCCTTTCCTCTCTTTGGAATAATGGTACTTCTGATGCCTTTGTTAAAGGACAGACTTCCTGGCAATATGAAAACGAGCCGGATATTCCCCGCATCGGATGGTTTTATGCCACCAAAATTTTAGCTCCCGGAGAAAGCACCGCGGTCCTTTTCGACCGAATCCAGGCTGACCCTTCCATGGTCGAGACCTTAGGTAAAAACCCAAGCCTTAATCTTGATCTTGACGCAGAGGCCTTACCCCTTTCGGACCCAGAGCGGATCAAAACCCTATGGGGCGCAGATCTGCCCGTTTCGCTTAGAGCTTTGATTACAGACTCAGAAGCACAAACAACATCTGCTCACAATATAGAGCAGCCTTAAGGAGAATATTATGAAAGCACAAAAAGAATCCGATTCCGGCAAAAAAGCGTTTAACAAGAAAAAAGCAACTGGTATTATTTTACTTGTTGCAGCAGCCCTTATCCTTCTCAGTACCTGGGCATGGTTTACTTTCCAAAAACAGGTTAAAAATGTTTTTATGATGGGCGTTACCTCTGTCGATCTGGTAGATGAGCTTCCTAATCCAGCCATTACACCTGGCCAGACCCTTGAAAAAAATGTAAGTGTCGTCAACAACGGGGACGCTGATATGCTTATCCGTGTCCGTTTTGATGAAAAGCTAAACACTAAAAAATTAAGCGGCGGCAATGTGGTGCAGTATGGCACACTTTTACAGGCCAATCTCCCTTCAACCACCATTGTACCGATTAAAGACAGTGTGAAAGCGCAGTATGAAAGCGCTCCATGGTCCCCTCTCACAATCAGCGGCGACCTGTTAAACAACCTTAATCTTATTGTAAATGGTAAAACACTGAATATTAATGGTGGTCTGTCCAGCAAACTGAAACTGTTCTCAAACGGCTCCACCATTGCCGGTTACTATATCAACGGAGGCATTAATGAAGAAATCCGCGTGACGGAAACCTATATCGGGCCATTAGTGCCAACAGTTTACACCGTTACCTATGCTTACAGCCAGGATGGCACCAATGTGCAGGGCTATCTGGCACAAAATGCGCCAGCTTCCATAACAGCAGGCCAGAGCAACAATACTGCTTTCGGCAGTGATCAGATCAAATTTATACCCGGCACCGGGAATGGAAACACACCAGAAGCTTCTACAGCCAGCTCAACCCCTTTTCATTACCCTGCCAGCCACGCAACCTATGGCTTTTCTGCCGCTGCTCCATCAGACAACACCATGACTGGCTGCTTTTCAAAATTTAATTTTGCCACACCGGCAAACATCAAGACATTAAACACAACAGCAGCCGTCGCCCCCAACACCTGGTATTACGACTCCACAACAGGCTGGTTTTACTATGGCGCCAAGCTGACCGGCGGACAAACTGCTGATTTGCTAAGCTCGATTTCCTTCGCCAAAAATCTTCCATTAAGCGTTACTGGCTCCACCTACACTGTTACGCCTTATATGGAAGCTATCCAGGCTGATAAAGACGCTGTAGCCGTAACCCATAATGATTACGCAGAAGGAAGCCTTGACGCTAACTTTGGCGGCTGGGGCTTCACCCCTGACAAAACCTCCGCCTCCGATGCAAAAGCTAAATTGTTCGGTACTATTTTAGGCGTTTAATCACTCGCACACAGAAAGGGAGGGATTCATATCAAAACAAGAATCCTCATAACCCTCCTGGCGCTGGTTTTACTGGCGTCAGGCCAACCCGTCCTGGCCCGGGAATTTGACTATTCGGATTTCAGCATTGAGGGGAATCCCTCAGGATTTTTTGTCCAATCCGACACTGACCGCGCCTTTATCCATGAGGAGCAGCTCATTCCAGGAGACACACTCAAGCGTTCTTACAACGTGACCAACCGATCCCTCAATTACTATGACTTGTGGCTCAGGGCAGAAAGTCCTGAAAGCAATCCACCCGATCTTGATCTGATCCGCCATATCCGGCTCCATCTGTCGCTGGATGGGCACGAGCTGTACAATGGCACCGCCGCTGGCGAAACAGACAGCAAAAACCGAAGCATGGGAAAGGATATTTACCTTGGCCGGATCACTTCTGAAAGCGCGCATCGTTTAGATGCGATGTTTACACTCACAGGTGTTGATCTTGACACGAGGCATCAGAAAGCCCGCGCACAGGTTCGCTGGATTTTTACAGCCAGAAGAGCCGAAGCGCCAAATGGAAAAGATGATACTGCTCCCGACAATACCTCCGGGCCTGCTAACCTTCTGAATTCTAACGGTAAAAGCCCTGACACTGGCCTTTCCAAAATGGGCTATCCCCTGCTGATCGCCGCGCTGGCTCTGATATTATCACTGCCGCTATGGCTGGTAAGCAGAAAAAAACATCAAAAATGAAAGGAACCCCTTCATGAAAGCAAGCGTTAAAAAAGGTCTCGGCACTACCATATGGCTTCTGTCCATGATTATCATCCTTGGCGGCGCCCTGGCCTTTGCATTAAATCCAAGCCCTGCCAAATCTATTTTTGGCTACCGCATGTATGAAGTGCTCTCTGGCAGCATGACACCCGCCTTACGCACCGGCGAACTGGCACTGGTTCAAATCATCCCGCCTCAGGACATCGCGGTTGGCGACATTGTCACATACGCCGTCAGTCCCGATGGCACAACAGTCGTCACACACCGCGTGGTGGATAAAACCACAGACTCCGAAGGCCAGACTGTTTTCAGCACAAAAGGTGACGCCGCAGACACGGTGGACACCAATGTTCCGGCAGCGGCGGTCATCGGTGTAGTCCGCGGCCATATCCCCATTATCGGCTATATCATCGGCTTTGTCCGTGCCAATTTTATCGCAAGCCTGATGTTAATAATCGCAGCCATTTTGGTTGTCTTGGCCGTTAAAAACCTTTCCGCCGGTAAAAAGAAAAAGCCGGCCAACCCTTCATAATATAATAAAAACGCCCGCTGCCTTCACAGCAGCGGGCGTTTTTTATCTTATTTTTTCTTTGTGTTTTCCGCTACCCTGAACTGGACAATCGCTGCGATCAGATCCTTTGGTAAGGGTTTGTCCAGCGGAAACTGGATCGCTCCCCTGGAATGCCGGTAGTCCTTCAGCTCTTTCTCAAAGTTCTCTACCCCGCTGGGTGTGGGATAAAAGCCAAGGTGCGCTTTGTTCATGGCAAAGTGCACCAGGTTACCGTTCAGGAAAAAGGTAGGCATATTCCAGCTGATTTTTTCACTGGCCTCTGGCGCGTTCTCTCTGATGAGCGCGCGGATTTCCTCCAGCTTTTTTCGCTTATCACCTGTAAACTGGTCGATGTAGCCATCTATTGCGTTCATTGTTTTATCCTCCGGCTTGGCATTATTTAATGCCTCTATTATACCCCGGAGCGCTCGTTTTTAAAACACATCAGATATTAGAGATAAACGCCGATTCGCATGGAAGCGCTTTTCTTTTGGCCTTTCCGGAAAGCGGCAGAGCCCATACTTCTGTATGCACTTTAGCAGCCTGGCCGCCTCGGCGGGGGCCATGTCGCACAGCGGCAGACGGCAGCCTCCCACATCCAGCCCCATAAAGTTCAAGGCCTGCTTGACCGGAATGGGATTGATGTCTGAAAACAGCGCCTCTGCCAGCTCCAGATAGTAAAGCTGGAAATAACGGCTTTTACCCACATTACCCTCAAAATAGCTGGCGCAGATTTGATGAACCTGGCCGGGGATCAGGTTGGACAGCACCGAGATGACGCCCGCTGCTCCCAGCGCCAGCGCCGGGACAATCTGGTCGTCATTGCCGGAATAAATGTCCAGGGCATCGCCGCACTCAGCAGCGATCTGCGCCATCTGATTGAAATTGCCGCTGGCTTCCTTGACCGCGGCAATGTTGTCAATCTCAGACAAACGCTTATAGGTATCCACAGCGATATTGACGCCAGTGCGGGAGGGCACATTGTAGAGAATGATGGGCAGTCCGGTAGCCGTGGCCCCTGCCTTAAAATGCTCGTAAAGTCCCTGCTGTGACGCCTTGTTGTAGTAGGGTGTTACCGAAAGCAGAGCATCGGCTCCGAGCTTTTCCATTTTGCCGGCCAGCTCCACGCTGTGGGCAGTATTGTTGCTGCCCATATTGGCAATGACAGGGATATGCCCTCTCACCGCCTTAACGGTAAACGCCGTCAGTTCAAGCAGTTCCCTTTCCGAAAGAGATGCGGACTCACCCGTGGTACCACCGATAACCACCGCGTCGGCATGGTGCTTAAGCTGGTAGTCGATCAGTCCTGACAGGGTCTCGTAGGAAATGGACCCGTCGGGCTTCATCGGGGTTACCAGCGCGGTGGCTGCCCCCTTAAAAATTTTAGCTTTCATGATTTTTCCTCTTATCGTCCACTGGGCTATATTGCCGAAGCATGGTCTGCGGAACAGCGTTTCAGCTGTTCACGGCTCTGGTTTCCACTCAGCCTTGCGTAGACGCGGCCCAGGTGATAAAGCTTTTCGGCCTTGCGTGACAAGGTAAGGTTGTCGGCATCGTTTCCGGTCGCGGCCACGAAAAGCTTAATATTGTCAACCCCTAAAGAACGAAGCGCTGCCAGATCCTGGCCATCGCCCAGGAACTCTGTTCCCAGAAAATGCCGGTCAATCCTTTCAAAGGCGTGGTAATCCTTGTCCATGATCACAACCTTATAGCCTTTGTCCGATAAAGACATTGCCAGGCGGGCGCCCATCTGGCTGCACCCCACAATGACAGCTGTTTTCTTCACGCTTGTTTTCAACTTGATACTTCCTCACTTTGATAAGATTTTTGTTGTTTCTTATTATAGGGTCTTCTCTGTAAAGATGGGATTAAAATCTGGGGCGCCGCATTAAAAAGTTCTAAAAAGAAAAGGAACCGTCAGTTGCGCTTGACGGTTCCTTCTCTCAGGTAAAATTTGTCATACGATTTTATCAGAAGCCTAAGAGTGGGCCTCCGAAGAATGCTACGATGCCGATAATCACGACATACACCGCGCAGAACTTCATGGTCGAGGTTAGGATCTTGCCCTCCTGACCAATTAACCCAGTGGCCGCTGTAGCAACAGCGATACTCTGGGGTGAAATCATTTTTCCGGCTGTGGCGCCAGCCATATTGGCTGCCGCGATCCAGAAGGGGTCTGCCCCAATGGAACCCGCAGCCTGTACCTGCAGCTCGCCGAAAAGGACGTTGGCTGAGGTATCACTCCCTGTCACAAAGGTACCGAGCGCACCGATGATGGGCGCGATAAGGGGATAAAAACTGCCTGTCACGGCCACCAGTACCATGGCGATGGAAGTAATCATTCCGCTGTAGCCCATAACCTTGGCCAGGCCTACAATGGAACAAACTGTGATCGCTGTCTTTCCCATCTGCTTGATGGTTTTACCAAACACAACGGAAATTTCTCTGAATTTTAACCCCTGCAGCAGGCCGCCCAGATAGGTGGCGAGGATGATCAGGGTTCCCGGACAGGCGATCCATGCAAAGGTGTTGGGCTTCGCGCCCTCTCCGGTATAAATGGGGATTGAAGTTTTAATGCTGCCCAGCGGCTCACTGATAAACGGGAACAGCGATGAGCAGAGAATGATAAAAAGAAAAACCAGAATAAAGGGCAGCCAGGCCATGAAGGCAGTTTTCAGGGGGACCTTCACAGCCCCGGCAGCTTCCTCTCTGTTATAGAATTTTTTGGCGACCAGTACGGTCACGCCCATACAGATCAGCGATCCCACAATGGCAGGAAGCTCTGCTCCAAGGAACTTCGCCACAAAAATCTGAGGAACCGCAAAGGACAGGCCGGAGATCAGCGTGATGCCGAACACACCCTTAATGGCCTTGAATCCCCCGCCGGTAAGCATGACCAGCACAAACGGGATGATGAGTATGAGCACAAAAAGCTGAATGGAAACCGTATAGGACAGCTGCATAACGTTCAGGTCTGTTACCTGGGCCAGCGTGGTGACTGGCAGGCCGATGGCCCCAAAGGCAGTCGGCGTGGTATTCGCAATCAGGCACATGACCGCTGCCGAGACCGGGTTAAAGCCAAGGGATGCCATAATGCCGGCAGGGATGGCCACCGCAGTGCCAAAGCCTGCAATGGCTTCCAGAAAGCCGCCGAAGCCCCAGGCCAGTATGAGTACGAGGATGCGTTTATCTGAGGATACGCCGGTCATCATGTTTTTAATGGTTTCCATACTTCCCGAATAAGTGGTAAGGTTGTAGGTAAACACCGCCGCAATGATGATGTAGACAATGGGCCAAAGCCCCATGACGATGCCCTCAAGGGCACCGGTAAAGCTGTCAAGCGCCGGCATTTTCCAGACAATTATACTGAGAGCCAGAGTGATCACCAGGGCCACGGGACAGGCCTTATGCCCTGGTATTTTCATCACACCCAGTGAAACAATTAACCAAATGATGGGGATGAGCGCCAATATGAAAAGAACATAAATGTTGTCCATCTCCATACCCCCTTACATCTGGCAGACTTTTTTAGGGTTCAGAATATTCTTCGGGTCAAAGGCATGCTTGATGCCGTCCATCAGACCCATTTCATATTCGCCATAATCGTTAAAGAGGTATTTTCGTTTAGCATAGCCGATGCCGTGCTCGCCCGAGACAAGCCCGTCAAACTCAAGGGATTTAGCGTAGAGCTTATCCATGGCAGTATCCAGCATTTCTTCCCATTCCTTCTGGCCCAGCTCATCACGGCAGATGTAGAGGTGCAGGTTGCCGTCGCCGGCATGGCCAAAGCTCGGGATTCGGATATTCAGTTCCTTTTCAAGGTCGTGGGTGTAGTTGATAAATTCTGCCACACGGTTTCTCGGGACCACCACGTCACATTCGTCCATTTCAGTGGTAGATGCCTTGATGGCTTCTAGGAAAGCGCCGCGGGCGCTCCAGACAGAGTCCTTACGCTCGTCAGTATCGACAATATATACATCCTTTGCCCCTTCACTCAGACAGAGGTCTGCCACCACTTCGTACTCTGCTTCCACCTGTTCTTTGGTGTTGCCGTCAAAAGTAAGCAGGATGTAGGCATTGCTCTTGGTATCTGGGAATTTCTTGCCCAAGAAGTCTTCGGCAAAGAGAATGGTCTGGCGTTCCATGAACTCAATGGCTGTTGGAATAGCCTTGGATTTGATGATCTTTGGCACTACGGCAGCCGCTTCTGTAAAGGTATCGAAGGGCACTAGAAGGCTCAGGGTTTTTTTAGGCAGGGGCAGCAGCTTGAGCACAGCCCTGGTAATCACACACAGGGTTCCCTCAGAGCCGATGACCAGATCCTTCAAGCTGTAGCCAGAGCTGTTTTTAACAATCTTGCCGCCAAGCTCCAGCACTTCCCCATTTGGCATGACCACCGTAAGCCCGCGGACATAATCACGGGTGACGCCGTATTTTACCGCGCGCATACCGCCGGCGTTGGTGGAGATATTGCCCGCAATGGTCGCTGATTTTTCACCTGGGTCCGGTGGGTAGAACAGGTCGTTTTCTTCCACAAATTTGGAAAGCTCCATGAGCAGAACGCCGGGTTCGACGGTCACTGTCAGGTTTTCAGTATCCAGCTCAAGGATATGGTTCATCAGTGTGGTTTCCAGCATGATGCCGCCATAGATCGGCACGCACGCGCCCACCAGACCAGTGCCGGAGCCTCTGACCACCACAGGAATATTCTGTTCATAAGCATATTTCATGATGGCGGAAACCTCCTCGGTGGAGAGCACGCGCATCAGCACTTCCGGATAATTGGCGACAGTGCCCAGCTCGTCATGGCTGTAATCCTCAGAGATTTCATCCCCTACCAGGATGCGGTCCGCGTCCACCAGGGTTCTTAAATATTCAACGTCCTTTTCATCAACTTTTTTGTAATCCATGGTTATACAGCCTCACTTTCCAGGGTTTCGTTCACATTTTTATTGTTTCGTATTTCTTCCATCAGCTCAGGGATGACTTCGTACAAATCCCCGACAATACCACAGTGGGCAATATTAAAGATGGATGCGTTCTTATCATTATTAATGGCCACAATGTATTCGGAGTTCTGCATACCAGCGGCGAACTGGACTGAGCCGGACACACCCACTGCGATAATCAGCTTAGGCTTAACGGTACGGCCGCTCAGGCCGATCTGCAGGCGCGGGTCAAACCAGCCGTTTTCAATGTTCGGGCGGGTACAGGCCATTTTCGCGCCGATGGCGTCCGCGAATTCCTGCACCATCGGCAGGTCTTTTTCACTCTTGACCCCACGGCCAACAGCGACGATGACATCGGCCTCGGAGATGTCAAAGCCTTTTTCCTTCTTGATGATTTCAAGAACCTCGATGGCTGAGGCAAAACGTTTTTCTTCTAATGCCATATTCACAATCTCACCCTTGGCCTCTTCAGAGCGTTCTGGCGCTGAGAAAATCTTGTAGCGCACTGTGCAGAACTGCGGGCGGTTGTTTTCGGTGACGATCTGAGCCATGATATTCCCGCCGAAAGCAGGTCTTATCTGGACCAAATCGGTATTTTCCTTCATTTCCAGGATGGTACAGTCTGCGGTTAAGCCCGTGCGGAAGCGGGCCGCGACACGTGGGGCCAGCGAACGGCCAACGTTGGTAGCGCCCACCAGGATGGAGGATGGGTTTTCCTTGCGGATGAAGTCCTCAAAAGCATTGGTGTACGGCTCGATGGAAAAATGGGCCAGCCGGGCGTCGTCGTACACAAAAACCTTGTCCACGCCGTAGTGTAACAGCTCTTTGGCCTTTTCACCGATATTATGGCCGATGAACAGGGCATATACCGGATGGTCGATGACAGAAGCCAGCTCCTTGGCTTTTCCGATCAGCTCCAGGGTTACCGGATGAATCTTGCCTTCCACATGATCTACATAGACGGTAACGCCGCGGTATTTGCTTTTGTCAATCTCTTCCTTTTCATCCTCTTCCAGCTCTACATAGCCTTCAGGGCCTTTTTTCAGGCATAGCTTACACATTTTACAGGCAGCGGTTACTTCCATCTTGTTATTTTCAAAAGTAAAGGCGCCGAAGGGACAGATTTCATTAAACTGATCGAAAATCTCCTGTCCGCAGTTTTCATTGATTACTTTAATTCCAGCCATTTTATCTCTCCCCTTTTATACGTATTTCTTTTCAGCCAAAATGCCATACAGCGCCTTGGCAACTTCTTTTCCAGCACCCTCATAGGTTGTTTTTTCCACATTGCTTTCCGGTGGGAAAATCCGTTCAACCTGGGTGGCGGAGCCGTTTAAGCCATAGTTCTTTTCATCGGTGTCATACATATCTTTAAGGGTCAGAACCTTGATTTCCTGTGTTTTTTCAAGATCAAGCTTGCGCTTGTAGGAGGGCAGTCTTGGTGTATAAATGTCTTTGTCAACGGTGATCAGGCAAGGATACGGCACATGCTGGATCTCAACCGTGTCCTCCATGTTCATCTGAACCGTCAGGCCCTTTTCATCGGCCTGTAGTATTTTACCAACGTTGGTAACATGCGGGATGCTCAGGAACTCAGCCATTTCCGGGCCAACCTGTGCAGTGTCGCCATCCGTTGTCTGCTTACCGCAGATGATCAGGTCAAAATCGCCCAGCTTCTTGGCTCCCTGGGCCAGTGTATAGCTGGTGGCTACCACATCGGCGCCGCCGAATTTACGGTCTGACAAGAGGCAGCCATCATCGGCGCCCATGTAGAAGGATTCATAAATCACTTCTTTTGTCTGCATGGGTCCCATGGACAATGTGGTGATTGTCCCCCCAAGGTCTTCACGCAGACGCAGCGCTGTTTCCAAAGCGTACAAATCATAGGGATTCATTTTTGATTCAATACCATCACGGATTAATACACCTGTTTCCGGATCGACTTCGACATTGGAAGTGCCCGGCACCTGTTTGATACACACTAAAGTTTTCATAATGACTCCTTAATTACTCCTTTTTAAACTTTTAATGGTAAGTGGTCTGACCACTTAAGTTGATTTCATTATAGGATCTTTGTAAAGGAATGTCAAGACTTTTTTACTCGTTTTCATGTTTATTTTTTAACAATCTTTTGTTTTTACGAAATAAAATCACAAAAATCCCCATGATTTAGCCGTTTTCAGGCATTTTTATTTTCTTTTAATATTTGTAAAATAATTGCTCCTATGATAGAATAAATTGATAAACTTAGGAGAATGAATGATGTATACTGAGATACCACAGAAAAAAGTATATTTGCAGATTTTAGAGCAGATAAAAAATAACATCGTCACAAAGCAGTTAAAAAGTGGCGACCGCCTCCCCTCCGAACGCCAGCTGTCCGAACAACTGGGTGTTTCCCGCGCAACTGTGCGGGAGGCCATCCGCGCTCTGGAAATGATCGGCCTGGTACACTGCCGCCAGGGCGAGGGCAACTTTATCACTGAGGATTTTGACAACACCCTCACCCAGCCCTTATCCATTATGTTCTGGCTGAACGACGGAAAGGTCACAGAAATCCACGAGCTCAGGCGCTCTCTGGAAACCGAGGCTGCCAAGCTGGCTGCCCTCCACGCCACCAAGGAGGATATCCTGCGCCTGGAGGAAATCTGCGCTGCCATCGAGAGTGAGCCAAACGAAGCTAAAAGCGCTGAGCTGGATAAAAAGCTCCATGACTCCATTGCACTGTACTCCCGCAACAAGCTCATCAAAGATGTCTTAAACTCAGCCTCTACCCTGATCGAAGAGCTGATCAAGGACATGCGCACCCTTATCCTCATGGAGGAAGTGAGCGCCTCGGCCATCAACAAACAGCACCGCGACATCGTCGCCAGTATCCGTAAGCACGACCCTGATGCCGCCGCCCGCGCCATGCTCACCCATATGAGCTTTATTGAGGATTTTGTGACCGAGGTGCAAAAAGCCATCGACATTAAGAATACAGAGGAAGACTAAAAAAACAAGGTACGTCGTTTCGACGTACCTTGTTTTTTACCATTCGATCCGTTCCACCGGCATAGGCTCAGCATTCAGGTACATGTCCTCAACCTTGCCGTTTTTCATCTTAATAACCCGGTCTGCCATGGGGGTGATGGCCTGATTATGTGTAATAAGGGCAACGGTCATTTTTTCCCGCCGGCAGGTATCCTGCAAAAGCTTCAGAATATTTTTACCAGTGTTGTAATCCAGGGCTCCGGTGGGTTCATCACAGAGCAGCAGCTTTGGCCGCTTTGCCAGCGCCCTCGCAATGGCCACACGCTGCTGTTCCCCGCCGGACAGCTGAGATGGAAAATTATCCATACGGTCCTCAAGCCCAACACTCGCCAGCGTTTCCCGCGCGTCCATTGGGTCCTTGCAGATCTGGGTTGCCAGCTCAACATTTTCCACAGCCGTCAGATTCTGGATTAGGTTATAAAACTGAAAGACAAAGCCGGTATCATAGCGCCTGTAGGTTGCCAGCTCTCTGGCGCTCAGCGATGAGACCTCCTTATCGCCCACAAACACCTGGCCCTCGTCACACCCGGACATACCGCCCAATATGTTGAGCACGGTTGTCTTTCCGGCGCCGCTGGGGCCAACCACAATAGCGAACTCCCCCTCCTCGATGCCAAAGGAAATGCCATTGGCAGCGTTGATGGTCACCTCGCCCATTTTATAGCGTTTATATACATCGTTAAATTCGACAAATTTTCTCATTTATTCTACCCCTTATCGCTGTTTTCCTTATTATACAAAAACAACCTGAATTAAAACCATATACAAAACGGTTCCCACACCAATGCTGATAAGATTATTCCGCTTCCAGACATGCAGCGCCACCACGGCTGCCATGGCAATAAACTCGGGCAGTCCGAAGGGCCACACGTTCAGGGTGACGTTGCGGTAACAGTATACCACCAGAATCGCAATGACTGCCGGCGGCAGAATCCTGCCAAGGTACAGCACCCACTCCGGCGGGTCCTTACGCCCAAAAAGCGCAAAGGGCAGCACTCTGGTGATAAAGGTGCAGACTGCCACCACCGCCATGATCAAAAAAGCCTGTGAGGTTCCAATCATTGCACATCCTCCTGTTCTTTATCTGCCTTATCGGCTTCCTCTGTTACATCCAGCCGCGCCTTGAGCAGCATCAGCAAAAGCACTGAGCTCAAAAGAGAAGGCAGAATAAAATTGCCGGGGCCAAAGATCAAAAGGCAGATAATCCCAGCTGCCAGGCCGACCAGGGCCGGGAGATGGTTTCTCGCCTCCAGCCACTGCTCAACAAAAATAACAATGAACAGGGCGGTCATGGCAAAGTCGATCCCTGTGGTGTCAAAGGTGATGAGCGCGCCAGCCACCGAGCCCAGCACACTGCCGATAATCCAGTAAATCTGGTCCATCAGAGCGATGGCCATGTAATACCGCTTTTCATCCACCCCCTCCGGTGTCTTTGCCGAACAAAGCAGCGAATAGGTTTCGTCGGTCAGTGAAAAGATCATGTACAGGCGTTTTTTCCCCATTTCCTTAAACTTCTGAATAAAGGACAGCCCGTAAAAGGAATGGCGGATATTGATGGCAAAAGTCATCATGGCCATGGTGAACAGGCTCAGACCGCCGTCAAAAAAGGTTACCAGTACAAACTGCATGGAGCCCGCGTATACCACCGTGCTGATGAGCGCTGCCCACAGCACGCCGTAGCCGGCCTTACTTAAAAGCAGACCAAAGGCAATGCCGGTAAACAGATAGCCAAACAGGACAGGAAGGGTGGTGACAAAGGCGCTTTCAAGTGTTTTTTTCATATGCCCTCCGCATTTTTCAGGATAGAGAAAAACAACGAGACCCTCAGGCCCCGTTGCTCAGATGTTTTTATAAAGCTGCGACAACGTCTGCGGCGCTGTCCAGCCAGTTTCCCTTAAAGTCTTCGATTTTTCCGGCATCCACCAGTGAGGCGGTTTCCGGGTCGATTGGCAGCTTGGCCAGAACCTTCAGGCCCTTTTCCGCTGCGACTTCGTCAATATGGCTATCGCCAAAAACAGCAATCTTTTTACCACAGTCCGGGCATTCCACATAGCTCATGTTTTCAACAACGCCTAAAATAGGAATGTCCATCATGTTTGCCATGTTTACAGCCTTTTCAACGATCATGGATACCAGCTCCTGCGGAGATGTCACAATGATGATTCCATTGATGGGCAGTGACTGAAATACCGTGAGCGGCACATCGCCTGTTCCTGGCGGCATATCCACAAACAGATAATCTTCGTATTCCCAGATAACATCACTCCAGAACTGCTTTACCGCGCCGGCGATTACCGGGCCTCTCCAAACAACAGGATCGGTGTCGTTTTCCAAAAGCAGGTTCATAGACATTAAATCAATGCCGGTTTTTGTCTTAACCGGATAAATACCCTTGTCGCTCCCCTGGGCCTTCTGGGTAATTCCAAAAGCCTTGGGAATGGACGGGCCTGTGATATCGGCGTCCAGAATACCGGTGGACAGGCCTCTGCGTCTGAGCAGTACCGCCATTGTGGAGGTTACGAGGGATTTACCAACGCCCCCCTTACCGCTGACAACGCCGATTACTTTTTTAACCTGACTCCAGGGATGCGCCTTGACTGAAAAGTCCGGTGCCCCGCCTTCGCGGTCAGCACAGTCTGATCCGCAGGTGCTGCAGTCATGGGTGCAGTTTTCTTCATCAACCATTTCATTCACTCCTTCAAACAAAATCTTATAAAATGACATCGCCGTCAGAAAGAGCTTCCTGACGGCAATGGTTAAACTCATTTGAGCCTTATTATAACATATCTTTCAGGTTTTGTTAACTACTTTTTGGGCATTTGCCCAAATCAATGTAAAGAACGGCTTCCTTCCGGGCCGATATAAAGAACGGTTGGCAGAAGGTTCAGCACATTGGCAGCTTATTTCTTTTTGCGGACACCAACAGCATCATAGGGCGCCGCATTTCATCCTTCATACCCGGTAAATCAAGCATTTCCGCCGGAGGCTGGGGTTCGACAATGTGCTGCAGCTCAAAGCCATTTCGCAGCAATGTATCAAGATAGGTGGTGAGTGTCCGATGGTATTTGGTCACCTCTTCCCCCAGAAAAACAGCCTTCCTCTTACCTTCATAATAATAATTGTCTACCGGAAAATGTAAAATTTCACCCGCGTCATCATAATACCAGTCCTGTGTGCCGTAAGCGGTAAACACCGGGTGCTCCACCGAAAAGATAAAATCGCCGCCCGGGGCCGTAAAACGGCTTATTTTCTCCGCCAGCGCAGAAAAATCCTGTATATAATGAAACGCCAGCGAGCTGAGCACCACATCAAAGGAGTTTTCTGCAAAATCCAGATCCTCCATAGCACACTGTCTGTAGCAGATTCGCTCGTGGCTGTTCTTTTCCCTAGCTGTATTCAGCATCTTCTCAGAAATGTCCACGCCCATCACGCTGGCTGCGCCGTGCTCTGCGGCATACAGACAGTGCCAGCCATAGCCACAGCCTAAGTCCAGCACGCGCTTATCCTTAAAATCCGGCAAAAGCTTTTGCAGCTCAGACCATTCCCCTGCGCCTGCCAAGCCCTGACGGGAGCGGTTCATTTCGCTGTATTTTTTAAAAAACACATCATCATCGTATTTATTTTCTTTCATGCTCACTCCTTAAGCCTGCACACATCCACCCAGCTCAGTGCGCCGGAATACTGAAACAGGTCGTCACAGGAAAGCTCGATCATGGAATTGCTGCTGCCAGCGGCCGGAAATACTGTATCGAAGCGCTTGAGGGAGTCGTCCAGATAGACCTCCACATCCGGGTTTTCAATGCCAAAGGGGCATACACCGCCAACTGCGTGGCCTGTAAATTCCAAAACCTCATCCGGCGACAGCATTTTTGCTTTTACGCCAAACGCTTCCTTGAATTTTCGATTATCAATCTTTGTGTCGCCTGCCGCCACGACGAGAACGCACTCGTCATACCGTTTAAAGGACAGTGTTTTTGCGATGCGGGCAGGGATCACACCTACAGCCTCTGCGGCCAGCTCAACGGTCGCAGTTGAAGCGGTCAGCTCCTTAACCTGTTCCTCCATACCGTACTGTTTAAAATATGCCTTTACCTTATCTACTGCCATTTTCTTTACTCCAATCCTCATAATACTCTACCAGTTTACCGCGAATTCATCTCAAATGCAAGCGGTATCATGTCTCTGCACACAAAAAAGCAGCACGGCTTTGCCTGTGTGCTGCTTTATATTTCTCTTTATTTATTTCGTGAATTCAGAAAGCTTGTCAAATACCCCGGTCAGCGCAAAATAAGCTTCGTCGAAAATTGGTTTCATGGCACTGTAAACCGGTTGATTATCTGTATTTGGTGTCTTTGTCTCTTCAATTTTCAGGAATTTATCAATGACGTCAAAGTTTTCAAAGACGCCGACGCCCACACCTGCCGTAATGGCTGCACCCATGGAGGTCGCCTCTTCCAGGTAGTTTGGTTTCTGGATATTGATGTTGTAAACATCCGCTAAAATCTGGAGCCATGCATCGCTCTGTGCACCGCCGCCAATGACGATCATGTCGTCAATCGCAACGCCCTTACCCTTGAAAACATCCATGACCACGCCCAGGTTAAAGGCAACGCCTTCCTGCACCGCGCGCACCATATCCTTCTTTTCGGTTTCCATTTTAAGACCGATAAAGGCGCCCTTTGCCTTTGGATTCCAGCGCGGGCTTCTCTCGCCGATCAAGTAAGGTAAGAACAGCAGTCCATTGGCTCCTGGCTTAGAATCGCCAATTTCCTGTTCCAGAAGGTCATATTTGCTGACCCCCTGCTGTTCGCCCAGCAGGCTTTCGTACTTACACAGCTCCTTTGTAAACCAGCTGTAGGAGCCGCCTCCGCACTGCATGGTTCCTGTTGGCAGTACATAGCCTGGCACAATGTGCGCCCAGGTAAAGGTGCGCATTTCTTCATCGTAGATTGGTTTTTCTGTTGTGATGGAAATCCATGAGGATGTACCCATACAGCTGTGGGCAATGCCTTCCTTGGTACAGCCCGTGCCAACGGCCGCGCAGACACCGTCGCCACCGCCGCAGACAACAGGAATTCCTGAAACCAGTCCGCAGGCCTTTGCCGCTTCGTCTGTGACGGTCCCCGCAACGTCTGTGGATTTTAATAGTGCCGGCATTTTTTCACGGTCAATCCCCATGACTTCCAGAAGGCGGTCAGACCATTCCAGCTTGTTTAAATCCAACAGGTTGGTGGAAGAAGCGTCGGTATACTCCGTGACGAATTCACCGGTAAGCTTCAGGATGATATAATCCTTGCAGTTGAGCATTTTATAGGTATTTTCATAAATTTCAGGCTCGTTATTTTTAACCCACATTAGCTTCTGTCCGCCGTAGGACGGGCTGATCTTATGGCCTGTGAGATGATAAAAATCTTCCTCGCTGATGCGCTCACGGATCATTTCTTCTTCTCTAGTAGCGCGCATGTCTGCCCAGATCAAAGCGTTTCTAAGCGCCCTGCCCTCTTTATCCACACAGATGCACCCCATCATCTGGCCGCTGAAGGATATGGCGGCAATGTCATTCACGTCGATGTCCTGTACCAGCTCTTTTGTGGAGATGCAGACAGCGTTCCAAAAATCCTCCGGACGCTGTTCAACCCAGTTGTTATTGCTGACAAGCATGTCATAGCTGTGAACACAGCTTTTGACCAGTTCCCCTTCTGTGCTGTACAGCGTCGCCTTGTTTCCAGATGTTCCCAAATCGTGTGCCAGTAAATATTTTTTCATTTTAACCTCTCCTCAAAAATGATTGTTATAATGTTTTTGCGTAAGCTTCTGTAATTTCAATACTGCTGCTGCTGCCGATCCGTTCTGCGCCGGCTTCGATCATGGCCAGGCAGGTTTCAAGATCGCGGATGCCGCCAGCGGCTTTGACCTTCACGTCGTCGCCGACAATGGATTTCATGAGCTTTACATCCTCCACAGTCGCTCCGCCTGTACCAAAGCCTGTTGAAGTCTTGATAAAATCCGGCTTCACTTCTCTGGCGATCTCGGCTACCTTTGCAATTTCATCCTTTGTCAGATAGCAGTTTTCAAAAATAACCTTTGACAGCACGCCGTTTTCACGGCAGACTGCCACAATGGCTTCCATTTCACGTTTTATATAATCATAATTCTTGTTTTTCAGCTCCACGATATTGATGACATAATCAATTTCGTCCGCGCCGTTTTCAATGGCATTTTTAGTCTCAAAAACCTTGGTTTCAATGGTTGTCTGTCCGAGGGGGAAGCTGATGGCTGCGCCCACATGCACAGGTGAATCCTTCAGGTACTCCTTACACAGCGCTACCGGAGCCGAGTTGATGGCAACCATCTTAAAGCCGTACTTATCGGCATCATCACACAGCTTCTTAAAATCCTCATTAGTGACAAAGGCCTTTAAGAGTGTATGATCAAAATAGCCTGCCAGTTCTTTAACAGTTAGTGTTTTCATGTAAATCCTCACTTCATTTATTGTTCTTATGTATTTACATAATAACATCCTATTGTATAAGTGTCAAGAGCAAAAAAGAAAAAACCAGCGGATGCTGGTCTTTTTAAGGTTACTTGCGTTTTAATCTAAACGTAAAATGGCTCCTGTCCCCGCGGTAATGGGCTTTGGAGTACTCTACCGGCGTCTCGTCAGTCAGGTAGGCGATGGTCTGAATATACTGGATCGCGGAGCCCTTGCTGATGCTCAAGGTTTTAGCTGTAGTGCTGTCAGCCAGTATGGCTTCAAGCCTCCTGGTGGCATAATCAATGGTCAACCCCAGCTCTGTCTCCATCACATGATACATGGAAACCCTGGTAAAGTCTTTTTCCAGCATTTCACTGCACAGGCTGTGCGGCAGATGGCTGACCACATGGACGATGGGCTCATCGTTGGCGTAGCGCAGGCGCTCAAGCCGCACGACCTCTGTCCCCACCTCCAGCTGCAGAGCGCGCCCCACCTCTTCGTCACAGGCCACTACTTCCAGGCCGAGCACTTCAGTTTTAGGCGTCAGGCCCTTTTCCTCCATTTCCTCATTAAAGCTCTGGATCGACTCCAGAAAATTCTGGTGAATCTTAGGCCGGGTCACAAAAGTGCCCTTGCTCTTTTTGCGGTAGAGCCTTCCCTCCACCACCAGCGAGTTGATCGCCTGACGTACCGTTGGACGGCTGATTCCAAAAGCCTCACTGATCTCCATTTCTGTTGGAATGGGTTCTTCATAGCTGGTATGTTCCTTTTCAATATACTCCTCCAGCAATGTTTTGAGCTGGTAATAGAGCGGCACCGGTATATTTTTATCGAGTTGATGATCAAATAATCCCATATTATAATCGCCTTTCCTATGTCATTACCATCTAGTATAGCGCATTTTTTACAAAATGTCCATATGTCATGACATTGCCAGCCCACAAAGGAAAACCCGGATAAATATCCGGGCTTCAGTGTGTCAAAAAAACCTCAAGAGACGGAGTCTTTTACCTAAGGAAGAAAAAAGTGTTCTGCGGGCACTGCCTTAACATTTGTATCTTCTTCAATAAAAATGATTTTTGATCTCTCCTGTGTCCGGCATTTCCGGTAAAGAGGCATGATTCCCCGCCGTTTACCGCAGCGCCTGAACCTTTTTCTTATCTGGATAAAAGGCGCAGTCTTGGCCTGCGCCACTTCTTTGACCGCCTGAAACCCGGATGAATATCCGGGCTTTAGACGTGCCACTTATTTTTCAAGAATTTTTTTCAGGTCTTCTTCCGGCGTGGAGATTGGTGTCAGGCCAAAACGCTCAACGAGCACATTTAATACATTCGGAGATACAAAAGCCGGCAGTGTTGGTCCAAGGTAGATATTTTTGATGCCAAGGGACAACAGCGTCAGCAGCACACAGACAGCCTTCTGTTCGTACCAGGACAATACCAGTGTAAGCGGAAGCTCGTTGACGGTGCAGTCAAAGGCATCTGCCAGGGCTAGAGCGATCTGGATGGCCGAGTAAGCGTCATTGCACTGTCCAACATCCATGATTCTTGGCAGGCCAGCGATGGTTCCAAGATCTAAATCGTTGAACCGGTATTTGCCGCAGGCCAGTGTCAGGACAATGGAATCATCCGGTGTCTGCTTAACAAACTCTGTGTAGTAGTTCCGTCCTGGCTTCGCACCGTCACAGCCGCCAACCAGGAAGAAATGGGAGATGCTGCCACTTTTTACAGCCTCCACAACCTTATCGGCCACAGACAGCACAGTTCCCCTTGCAAAGCCCGTTGTCAATACAGAGCCGCCGTTGATGCCGGTCATTTTGTGATCTTCCGGATAACCGCCAAGCTCCAGTGCCTTTTCAATAACAGGTGTAAAATCTTTATCTGGTCCGATGTGCACCATTTCAGGATAAGAAACCACTTCGGTGGTGAAAACACGATCACTGTAGGAATCCTTGACTGGCATCAGACAGTTGGTCGTGTAGAGAATGGGCGCTGGTACACCGTCAAATTCCTTTTGCTGATTCTGCCATGCGGTACCAAAGTTTCCCTTAAGGTGTGCGTAAGCCTTGAGCTTGGGATATGCATGGGTGGGCAGCATTTCACCGTGAGTATAAATGTTGATTCCCTTGTCCTTTGTCTGTTCCAGAAGCAGATAAAGATCATGCAGGTCATGGCCTGTGATGATGATAAACGGCCCCTTCTCAATGGTCATGGAAACCTCTGTGGGCTCAGGTGTCCCGTAGGTTTCTGTGTTGGCTTTGTCCAGCATGGCCATACACTGCAGATTGACATTGCCAGTATCCATGACCAGCGCCAGCAGCATGTCCATATCCTCTTCACCGCCAATGGCGCGCAGCGCAGTCAGGAAAAAAGCGTTGACATCCTCATTGTGATACCCCAGTACATCGGCGTGATAGGCGTAGGCTGCCATACCGCGCAGACCAAACAGGATCAGCGATTTTAAGGAACGGATATCTTCATTGGCGCTCCAAAGCTCCTGCATATCAAAATCACAGATCTCACCGCCAATGGCCTTTTGCAGATTGTGCAGGTCCTCCACCTGTTTTTTAATGGTGGGATCGTTAAAATTAACATTGGTCACAGTGGTAAATAACCCCTTCATCACCAGCCTGCTGACTTCATCATTGGGTGCTTCTTCCTTTTCCATCACCCGCGCCAGACCGATCATAGCGCCTGTCAGCTCATCCTGCAGATGCGCGGTGTGATCCTTCTTGCCGCAAACTCCCTGGTGCTTGGTACAGCCCTTTCCTAAAGCAGTCTGTTCGCATTGAAAACAAAACATGGACATTTGTATTCCTCCTTGATAACTTATTTCTTTGACTTGTTATCAAGTATACCCATCTGCAACGAAAATGTATGTTGCAGATGCAATCATATTTAAAAAAGCTTGATTTTTTTAGGGTTTTTTGATATTTTATTTTCTATTTTTCTTTTGCTACATTTTAAAATCAACTAGCCTTGACTGAAAGTTTCAAGCGATATCAATCTTTTTCTGCCCAAGATTTCTGCCCAAATATTTATTTCATATATTCTAACATCTTTTCCTGTTTTTATCAAACAAATGATAACAGGTTACTGCTTTCTGGATTATCCGGAACCTGCATCGCTTTTTCAATCGTTGATGCCAGTGGGATCATATCGGATACTTCCAAATGCGAATAAATATCTGCTGTTGTTGCGATATTGCTGTGCCCAAGCCATTCCTGTATGTATTTCATTTGAACACCTTTTCTTAAAAGAATACTTGCACAACTATGCCTGAGATCATGAAACCGAATGTGACGTAATCCATGTTTTTTTAAAAGTTTTCCAAAAGAGGTCGTAAGCCAGTTTGGAGTATACAATTTTCCTACTTCATTTACGCATATATATCCTTCCGTATCTTCATAAGCATTTCCACACACCAATCGATTATTCATTTGGATCGTTTTTAGCTTAATCAACTTTCCCTTTACAGGATCAATCAAAGGAAGTGTCCTTCTACTGCTAATCGTTTTTGTCCTGTTTTCCTTGACGTAGATATAACTTGACTCACTATATACCGGAACAATCGTATGGTTAATATTAATTAAGTTATTCTCAAAGTCAACTGCACTCCATTTTAACCCTATAATTTCTGATCTTCTCAGGCCATAAAATGCACCTAATAATATCGGTATCTCCAGTAATGTACCTTCACTTACTTTGAATAATTTTTCAAGTTCAAGCTCATTATAACAGCTATGTGGTTCAATTGCTTTTCTAACAGCAGGTCTATATACCAGACGAAGCGGGTTAGCCAAAATCAGCTCAGAACGAACTGCGTAATTTAGTGCGGTATTCATTAATTCATGATAACACTTAATTGTACAAGGTTTCAATTTTTCATTTTCTAAATGAATATAAAACTCCTGCACATGCGCAGCTTTTAAAGACCCCAGTTTCATCTTGCGCTCATCAAAATACGGGGCAATTTTTCTTTCGATCCTAGTTTTATACGCGTGGTAAGTTGTAATCGCAATAGCCGATTTTCTGTATTCCAGCCACTTTCTTAAATAGTCACCAAAAAGCATCTCCGTATTGAGATCATTCGCCGCATTTGGAATAATGTATTTACTTCTTACTTCCAGTAGCTTCTTTTCTGCCTTTTTCTTATTCCCCTTTACTCTTAAACCAGTTGGTATCCACTTTCTGATCCTTTTACCTGGTCGCTCATAATAACTAATAACACAATAATACAATCCGTTTTTTTCTTCTAAATGTCCTGCTACCATGAAATTACCTCCAACTCATGGACAAACAGATACTTGTTAATATCTAAAATTTTATATGAATATGGTCTATTTGTCTATGCATTTTCTTCGTTTTCTAAGATATATTTAATAACATATATTTTGGGAACCAAGTATCCCTTGCCAATTTTTTTACCTGGAATCCTGCCAGTTCTTATTAATTTACATACATATTGTCTGCTTACATTATGAAGCATTTTTTGTATATCTTTAACATTTACAACATCATCAAGATCTTTAAACATGTTGTTTTGAAGTTTAGTATTTTCACAAGTTTGTCTATCATTATTTCGATTCATAGCTTTTACCTTATTTGTAACCAACTAATTTTAAGCCATTACCAGTTGAGGAAAAATGCAAAGTCTTCCCATTCTTTCTTTAATACCAAGATATTCAATAAACTGTTTAGTCGTCATTAATGCAGGATTAAAATTTTCCATTGCACTCTCCATTCATTATTTTTACTCAAAAACATCTTCCGTTTTCCAATATAAAAAAGCCACTAGATAACTCTAATGGCTTATTTCTGTAAAATATTATTTTGATCAACGATCAGCTTCATACTCGGCTTTTTCTTTGTTTTCTCCGATGTCTACAGCCATTTCCCAACTGTCTAAATCTTTGACCGTATCGCCGGAAAGAACCGTTGTGAGAAATTTTTCAAGGTACTCGCTTGTTGGCTGAATCCCTTCATCCATATTATAATAGTTTGCCCTCACCAAGGCATTTCTAAAATACAGGGAACCTTCTTTGAAGGGCTCGTTGTTCACAGAAAAACCTAAATGGTTTAAATATTGTATTAAAAAAACTGCGATAGTCCGCGTGTTTCCCTCCCTGAAGGGGTGCACCTGCCAGATCGAATTTATAAATTCCGAAATACGGCGGATGGCCGATTCGTTGTCCATTGATACGTAATTTTGCTTTTTTTCCTGTGCAAAATCATAATCCAAGGTATCCTCAAGCATACGGAAATCTCCATAGGTTACGGATTCTCCACCGAGGATTGGCTCTTTTTTCCAGATATTTGTATCCCTAAAAATGCCATTGAAATCATAAATACTATCAAATAAAATTCTGTGTATACTCTTAAGGGCTGCGGGCGAAAACGAAAAACCGCCTGTTTCCAGCAATGAAACGATTCTCGCAGAAACTAAATCACATTCCATTTCGTCATGATTGACAATGCTCTTTTCACGGTAATAGGCTTTTAAAGAATCTTCGACTTCCTTATTTGATGCTGCGCCATAAATATTTTTAGGAATGAGTTTCTTTAAGTATTGTGATGGTTTTAAGGCATCCACTTGATTCAACCCAATTGCAACATCCCAATAAAGCTGTTTTTCACAGGTATCATAGCTTTCATGTTTTTCTTCGTAAGTGTAGGGAATGTGTTCATCCATATTTTAGCCTCCATTCAAACTGTGGTTTGCTTTTGTGAAACCACTTGCTCTCAGCTTGTCAATTACTTTATGATCCTATTATATCGATTAGAATAGAATAGTCAAGAAATTAGTGTGTCTGCTCCATTCTTATTCAAATCCAACTAACCTCATTTCATTTCCTGATGATGAAAAATGAAGTGGTATCATCGGATTTGCCACGAAGGTATAAAGATCGGTATTATTTTCTTTACAATATGTGGTTAATTGATTATTTCCATCATTGTTTTCTGTAATATTAGCAACGACAAACTTTGGATGTTTTCGCAATAAATCGCTGCAAAAATAAGCATTTTCGCCATTCTTAGCTGCAACGATCCCTGTAATACTTGAATACTTCAAGTCATCAGAGAGCAGCATTTTCGTTGCATTCTCAGGCGTTTGATCCCCCTGGTAAATTAAGCGGTCACTTCCGTGAACAACCATATATGCAATGTTATTTTCTGTAAAATCAATGGGTTTTATGACCACATCATCCATTTCATATTGCTCATCATTTGAGATCGAAATCTCATGCGCTGAAATTAACGCTGAAACATCATCATATGCGGCAAGACCACTGCTACCGGGAAAGAAGCATTTTTCGACCGGGCAAGTGTCCAGCAAGGATGTCAATCCGCCAATATGGCCAACGTCCAGACTGGTTAGTAAAAGAATATCGACTTTCCTCCCTTGTATGTAGTCCTGCAAAAAAGGATTCTCTCCAGTCCCAGTGTCAATAACCGCAATTCCTCCCTTTGAAGTCTCGATCACGGACGCCATGCCTTCGCCGTTATTCATAAAAGTAAAGGTGACATTTCCCTGAACTTCAGTCGTAATTGCTGCCTTACTCGTGTCTTCAGAATGATCAGAGTCCTTGTTCATTAACAAAGCACTCGTTACAAGCGTAGAAAATATGACGATTAAGCCAAGGATGCTGTACAGTATTATTGCTTTTTTATCGTTCATTTTGAACCTCATGTAATATTGTCTTTCTAAGTTTATCAATAATCATCTGATCTTCTCGTGTTAATAAGCTTTCCTTATTATTTTCCTGTGACACTGTGCGGATCGGCTTCGCATCCGCGTTCTCATGAGCGGGCTTTGCTGTTTTCATATAGTGTGAATTTATAATTTTGGTGAGTTTTCCTTTATAGTCTTTTTTACTAAATACATCAATACCGTGCTTCTTTATCTCTGCCAGGGTACCCGATAGGTCTTTATCATTTGCGCTCGGCAGATAAACAACCGGCGTGGTGCCACAAAATGAATGCAGATTAATTAAGCTGTTGATTAATTCCTCCTGTGTGTCATGAACGACCATGATATCCAAAATTAAATATTCAAGGTTCACATATGTATTTGCTTCATCTAAAAAGCGTCGCACTGAAAACTCAGATGTAGTTTTACAGTCTACTTTATCAAAATCATTTAGGAAGTCCATATCATGGGCGTTTTTTTTATTTCCACAAATATATAGAATCATTTTCCACCTCTCTCATCGTAAAAAGAGCACGATTAAAAGTAAAATCAAGTTGATCAATGATATTATTGAGCCGCCATACACTAGTGTCTGTTTCCAGCCTTCTCTACGGATTGTATCCGCCGCCTCTTCTCTGATCCGGTTTGAAACAGCTTCCATTTCCTTATTCTGATTCTTAAGATCTGTCAAAACCTCTTTAAAATCCATTTTATTCTCCTTCATATTCTCTTTAACAATGCCGAATGTATCATTGAGTGATTGAATGGATTTTTCGATCTCACAGTCTGGAAGCGACTCGATCAACTCTTTTATATTTTGATTGATCACCTTACAAGCCTCGATATTCTTTTCCAGATTATCATTGACATTTTCTAGTAACATCGTCTGCTTCACTGAAACATTCTGATTATATTCCATTTTTTCCTCCTGTTTTTCTTCATCTTTTTTGTCCTCAAAATTTACCAAATTCACTAAAAAATCTTTAACGCTTTTATTCATCTCCTTGTAAAGTGAATACTTTTTACGTCTGATTTTCTGTTCTTCTTCCTGATCTGCAGGTTCTTCCAGATTCAAATCCTTATTATCTTTTAATAACAAATACAGATCCCGTATTAACTTTTTACTATTTTCAACAACTATATCCATCATTATCTCCTAATTAATATCCATGGCCTTCTCCAAGTCCATTCAAGTTATTTCCATATCTGTTTTTTGCATAGTGAAGTGCTGCCAGCAGATTGTCGTAACCATCGAAAATATTATCATGGCCATCATGCTTATGTCCGTTGAAGGTTCCCGGTATGGTCTGCATCAAACCATGGCCAATATTGGTATTGCCACAGCTATCCCCGGCACTATTCGGGCACCATGGACAGATACCATTATTAAATGGAATGGGTGCCCCACTGTTTACGTCGCTGATCCCTTGCACGGCCAATGGATTTCCGCCAGATTCTGTTTCGATCTGCCTTAGTACCTTTTCAACCATTTCGTTGTCTGTGCTTAATCCGTTGGCTGCCAGTGCCTTAACAACCGTTTGTCTCCAAGACTCGATATCACCGGATGTTCCATTGTTTGCAGGATTAATTAATGGCCAGGGATTAACGGTAACATTTTCGGAGGTATCGAAAATGTCCCGATAAGCCGTGTTGCCTGCATCTGTTTTATGGCATCCAAAATGTAAATGGGCTGCATAATTACCCAGGCCATCACCAGAGTATCCCACAATCTGGCCCTTCGTGACGTGATCGCCAGCCTTAACGGTGATACTGCTCTGTGAATTCATGTGCGCATAGAAAAACCAGTATCCAGAACCATCACCGGCGAGTATCCCCACAGCATATTGGTAGCCACCGGTATAACCAGCCAGAGTGACTGTACCGTCGCAGACAGCGTATAATTCTGATCCCAGCGGACAGGACAGATCAATGCCATCATGAAATTCCATGCCATGATATTCACAGTTTCTTTGACCCCATCCACTATGAAAAACGTATGGATCGATCACAGCATAGGTTTCTGGGTCAAGACCGGCTGTGCCATCGGATATACCATATTCCGTGCTGCATGGATAACCATAAACGCCACCGCCGGTTCCGCTGTTTTTTGGTGTCAGCATTGATACAAATCCGACAAATAAAATGAACCCGACAAGTAATTCAATGATTACCTCTCGGGTTCTTCTGTTCTTCAGGAGAGCTAAGGCCGCTTTTATTGCAATGGACAAAAGATTACCTCCCGCCTTTATCTCCGAAATAACTTAATTTGAAATCGTCAATTTTAATGCTTAAATCCAACCGTCTGCTACCAATCATAAACAGAGCACGCCCTCTTGTTTTCTGCTCGATCAGCTCTCGTTCTGCCTCTTTGAGTCGATATAACCTGGCAACATCGACCAAATCCTGACCGTCCATCCCAAGAATCAGTTTGTAGGTTGGCTGATTTAGAATGGCCGATCCATATTGCTTGATGGCCGGATCGACAAAATCGTTGACCTGCTGGCTGGCTACCCAGATCGCTGCTTCATATTTTCTTGCGCGTCTTTCCTGTTGGCTGAGAGTTTTCATCGGCTGCGGGACATCCTTATCAATGATCATATGCGCTTCTTCGTAAACAATGATGGATCTCTCTTTATTCGACCGCGTCGCTCGTTGCCAGGCAAGGTTCTGCAATAGAAAATACTGAGCAGATTTGATGTTGTCCGGCCTGGAATTCAAGCCGAAGGTATCAACGCAGACCACATCAGCGTTGATCTCCAGTGTCGTATAACTGCCCCATAGAAAGCTGTCCGATCCAATGGAGATATCCCTCAGCAAAAGCGCCAGATCTGCATATTCCTTGCTAAGACCCATATTGTCACGCTCTTCCGCTTCTCTTGATTTATCGATCAAGTGTTGATGGAGGTCTTTAAAAAGCGGAAAATCTGTATTCTTTAGTTTTGAGACATCGGTGTCCCAGGTGATGTCAAATTTGAGGTAAAGCTCTTCTATTTCCTGTTTCAGCAAAGCCATCTGATATTGGGTGATTTCTTTCAGATAAAGACTTAAAAATACTTCCAAGAGCTTCATATGATTTTCCAGGTCATTCGTGATGGTTTCAGAATCATCATCGTACTCATCACCATCTTCATCATCCTTACTGAGATACTTAGTGTTTCCAATGACCTGCAAGGGATTAATCACTTTTCCGTTTCCCCCGGAAGCATTCAGCCACTCTCCATTTAGATTCAACGTCAAATCTTTGTACTCACCTTCCGGATCAACAAAAAAGATGGATGCGCCTAGTGCCCGCTCCATGATGGCCATGGCCTTGATCGTTGCCGATTTGCCCATGCCAGCGTTACCAGCTATGACATAATTTGAATTAGTTCGATCCCTTCCTCGATACCAGCTGTTAAGATAAACCGTTCCGCCAAGGCCGTCATGACCGCGGTAAAAACCAGAATGATCATTAAAGCCAGAGGATGCAAAAGGAAAGCCACCGACAAAGGATGAGATGGGCATCATCCTCCCTGTCTGCCGATGGACGTTATTTTCTTCGGTATAGGTCGGAAGTACGAACTTGACACCTTCCTTTTGTTCACTCGCCATCTTTCGACATTTACAGTTTGCAATCGACGAAGCATTTTCGACATTCTTACAAATCTTATCAAATGATTTTTCATTTTCTGCAAGCGGCATGAGCACAAAACACATTCTTCCGACAACTTCGCCGTTTTGATCAATGCGGCGCATCGCTTCCTCTGCATTCCGAATGCTTTGCTCCGCGCGCTGCCGTTCCAGTTCATCTTTTTTTCCATCATTTGCGTCCATCCGGTAATTTCTTATGTTATTATTCAGGCTTTTCAGCACTTCATCTGTATTGAGTGGCGTAAAATGAATGGCTACCACTGTCCCATGAATATTTGTCAATCGACGGAGCCATCCATACTCTGCAAACTGCGGATAGCGAATCACACCGTAACAGCGTGCTAAATTATCGCCAATTACTGCGTTAATACGATTGAATGTTATACCGATAGGTGCGATAATACTCTTAAGCTCCTGATTTTCTGGAATGACGGCTTTACTCTTCTTTTTTTCTTTTTTTTCTTCAATAATTGGTCTTCCGTGAATATCCTTCTTTATAGCTTTCTGCTTTCTCCTAAACATTTACACATCGCCTCCATATTGTTTGATTAAAAATGAAAAATTAATCTCTGGTTTTAGATCTTCAGGAACAGCATATTGTGGATTCGCAACCATTTCGATAAACTCAACGATTTCTGTCTGGGAAATAATCTTTGCCTTAATGCCGCAGTTATCAAGTTTTTCTCGCAAGCTTTCCACACGTTTTTTAAATTCCTCATCCGTTTCACGGTCTGCCCACAGATGAAAATAATATTTACGCGTCGGCATTTCCGCATTTTGTACCTGCGTCTGCCTTTGCTGAATCTCATTACGCAGAATATTTCGAATTACTGGATCATCCGTTGACTGAATAATTTTACTGTATTGTGCCATGATGCTTCGATTATCTTCTGGTTTACTGAGGGCGTAGTATTTAAACGGATAACGCAGCTCAGACAGTTCAGCGGTCAGGCTTTCGGTTATGCTCGCCATATCCTTGTCACTCAATAGGTCGATATTTACTGGTTCGATTTCAATGTAACTGCACCTTTTATCGTCTTTAGTAAAAAGTACCTGGCGACGGATATTTTTGGTATTCATAAAATCATTCGCCGTTTCACCTTTGTACATATTTTCTTCTTCTGCTTTTTCTTTCTTTCTTTTCCGATAAAAAAAGTAAAGGCACAAGGCACCAAAAGCAATAATGAAAAGATAAATAATGATATACATTATTTCACCACCCTACCTTTCAATATCATCATCCTGAGAATTATCTTTCGATAAAATATTAGCATCAATGGCTTCAATATTTTCCAATCCACTGAATATGCCATGGCTTACGACTTCTGCGTCAGCGCTTTTTTCAACGCTTTCCTGAGTATTTTCTTCTGTTTCTTCATCAAAAATCTCTTCTGCTTCATCATTTCTATCTTCGGCGTCGTCTCCCTGAATGATGTTATAAATTCGGTTCATGGACGAATCTTCTTTAATCTGTTCGGGTGATAGACCTTTAATATTTTCCAGTGCCTTTCTAATGCTGCTGTCCAGTTTGTTCAAACACGAACGCTCCGCTTTAAAGTGCGCCGTAACGGCTTTTGAAATGATACCTGGCCCCTTAATATCCGCTATCGGCTCTTTTCCCGCGATCATGCGACCAGTATTTTTGAGATGCTGCCCTGATTTATGGTATTCTTTTGTGATAGCCTCAATCTCTTTTAATGTTTGATCATTTTCGCGAAGGTTCACTGTAACATGTTCCTGGGCTTTTTCCAACGCACTGTCAATGTGCAGAAAACTCAAAAAATCTTTCAGGGCTTTCTTGCCATGTTGCTTAAAATTATCCAAAGCTTTTCGGCACCCTTCTAAAATGCCTCTCTTTAGCCCAATAACATCTTGCTGCATAACAACTACCTGGTCTTCCATGTTCCGATTTTCCTGCTGCACCATTTCTTTTTCAGGTGATGGCTGCATCTCTTTAATTTCCTGTCTTAAGCGAATCGTCTCTTCAGAGAGCGACTTTACATGCACCTCCATTGTAGAAACACACGTTAAAAGTGCTTCAAATGTTCTTCGTGTCAACGGATCATTGGCGTCAAGAACACCGATGATCGCCTTTACTTCTGGTTCTTCATGTAATTCTTTTTTCTCTGCGGGTATGTCCTGAACGCTTTTATCAGGCACTATATTTTGTTGATTTCCAATGGATTCAAGCGATAATTCTTCTGCTCTATCATTAAGTTTTGTCGTATTGCCGACCGCGGCAGTATTTCGAGGCAATTGCTGAACTTTATCCTCAATATTTGCTGTATGATCTGGATTTGTCACATGAGGATCTTCAGAAACATGTGATGCTAAATCCTGACCTTTAGCCATATTATCTTGCATTTCAGGAGCTTTAACCTCCATTGTACTTATTTTATTTTTATCCTGTTCTGTTGTGAATTCACTCTGAAGCGGCTCTCTAGATACGTCTGGTGCAGGATTTTCAGGGGGATTGGTCTTCCCTTCCTCGGCTGCTGCAAGATTCATTCTTAAATTTCCTGAATAGCGTGCTGCATTTAACAAGATACCTCTTTCCTTAATTGTATTTGTGATGTCTTCGTTGGCGATCCAGTGCCAGGAAATATCTTCCAAATCCTCAGCTTTTTCGGGATAATCTTTGTTTGCGAGGGTATCCAAAAGTGTTAATTCCAAAGGTCTGGTTTTTCGCGCTTCTTGATCTGCTGAAGCCAGCTTTTCATCGGCATTTCTGCAGATTTCCACGTAAGCGTTTATTGCTGGTCTGGAGAGTGTGAGTAAATCTGTACGCTGACCTGTTTCCGGCCACATGTTTTCCTGTGCACGATTGTACACGCCTTCCATTGCTTTATTTACCTGCATTTCACTATCAATCACTTCTGCAAGTCCCTCATCAATATAATCGCCTATGGACGCTCCGTACTGCGAAACCAGTTCGTCATTTTGTTTAAGCAGGGAGTCTATTTTTTCCAGCGAGTTCCGGGTATCGTCATTCATTTTTTTTACAAGCGTTGCCTTCTCAGATTCCACTTTACTTCTTTTAACCTGTTCTTCGTTATACTGACGTTCTCTTTGCATTTGTATAACTTCCTGTAAAATAATATTTATAATCTGTGATATTTCCCGTCCTAATTCAGTATCAACTGACATTTCAATCCTCCAATCATTTTATCGCTCTAAATCTTCTTCAATTGTTATTTCTTCGACCATGTATTCCTCAATGGCCTCCTGATTTGAATCTCCGACTTCTCCAATGCCATACTCAACATCTTCTTCGAGCTCATCCTGAACACTGGCAGCTGTCGGTTGTTTTTTCTTTCCAAGGGCATTGATGGATTCCCGTGTCCCAACATCCGGATCAATCTCAGTCCGGTAATCTGTTACCTCTTCTGTATACAGATCTTCCTGCTCCATGCGATTTTCATACAACGTATCCTCAAATTGCTGCTGCAGAAAAGCGGACAAGTCGCTCTGGCTTATATAAAAATCATGGTTTGGAAGCGCCACGGCAATTTTTTCGACTGCATCTACACGTTCCCAAACTTTGGTATTTTGGTCAAAATCATAAATGGTCTGCTCTTCATTTTGAAAATGGACTGCTTCCTCACGGGTTAGCGCACAATAATCATGATGATCACGAGACAATATTCTGTCAGCCATTTGGGTCAGGTTGGTATCCCTCCCTACATGGTACCGCTCTTCGATCTGTTCTCGAAGGGCCTGTTTATACGCTGATTCTTCTTCTCTCGAACCATAATATATTTTGTTTTCAAGAATTAGGACATTTCGTTCATGAATTTCCTGGATTTTTCGGTTAACAGCGTCATCCAGCCACAGATCATGATTTTCACCAAGGAATTTTAGTTCAGCATCTGATTGATATAAGCTTTCAGTTGTGATTGCTGTATTTAACGTTAATACTTTCGCCACCTCCGCTTTTCTAGTTTCCAATCGCACTTTTTCAAATTTAAGCCACTGTAATGATAGAGCTGCCTTTTCATTCTTTGGTATATAATTTGCTGCCTTCAAATTCATGCCAGCGTTAATTGCTGGCCAGCCTTCATTCTCAATTGTTTCAGAGATACTGGTATTGGGTGCGCTCATCATACTCAAAGTACGTAAATCACTTTCCTTTTCTGGATAATCCGTATTGGCCATCGTGTCCATAACGACAAATTCAAAACGCATCTGTTCCTTTGGTTCTTTAAAGGCTGTCCTTGCATGTATCGCATCCACCTCTCTCCGAAGCTTGCTGTAAACGCTCATTTCATTCTTTGCTATCGCATAAGGTCTTTCTTTTTGGCTGGCAGACTGAATCTGTCTCGGATTTGGATCTGACTCTTCTGTTTCCGGCTTTTCCTGAGATTCGTTCTGATTTTCAAAAGTATCATCCATTCCATACGTTTCGACCAGAGATTCGCTTTCAGATAAAAACGCTTCAATGCGCTCTTTCACTGCTTGAGTGTCTTTATCCATATGGTTTTTTATTTCTTTTTTTTCTTTTTTCTCGCTTTGCAGCATCGCATTTTCAAGTGCTTCAATATCTTTGATTCGGTTATCTTTATACCGGATCACTTCACCAACAAGCAAAGCTGAAATTTCGTCAATCCTCTTACTTACTTTGTTTTCGATGGCCATGTTTTTCCTCCATATCATCTAAAGTATCATAAAAAAAATACTCATATTTCTGTTGCTCACCTGCAAACCGGAACAAAACCATGAAGTAATCCACCATATTCATGTTTAGCTCGTTTTCATGAAAAGCGACCGCTAAAGCCCCAATGGTGAACATCCACAATAAAATGCCATATGAAAACTCCTTGCTTATGAGCCCTACAATTAAACAGAAAACAGAAGCAATGATCCCTGAGATAAGAAACCATTTCAGTGATCGGCTGCTAAAGCCTTTAAGCGGTTCATTTTCCACCTTAATTCTTGCTGGAATATACAATTTTTTTCGATCTTCAATTTTATTTTCCATGTGTCACCTCAAATGTTTATGTGGTAATAATACTGGAGTATCTCGCTAATAAGAGCTAATCCTCCAAGTACATTTGCTATAATCGCCGCTTTGAAGCAATTCACAATTTGCTTCATAATTTGCCCATTTTCGTCTCCTTGCGATCTTTCCATAAAAAGATAAACAATTCGCACCACGATTATAACGTCGAACAGAAAGAGAAGTGCTCTGGCTAAAAGCATAATCCCATCCTGCACAGTGCCAGCACCAAAAAAGAACTGACTGTTTTTTACCAATTCATAGTTCGGGTCCAATAATCATCACCTTCTATTTAAAAATATTGACGGCGCGAATAACATTTGCGCCAGTGTTTATTGTCGACGAGAATCCAGACGATCCACCACCCCACAACAAGAATTCCTGCAAAATGTTCGGCACTGAAAATGCTGTCCATAAGCAACAACAGGCCCATATTGTATTGGTCATTGTAATTGAAGTATTTGCATCGACAATCGGCATCAGGATTAAACCCAACGACAAGTGGAGTAATCCGATTTGAATAATAATTGACGTTGCTGCCTGAAAAAATTTCTTAATATAGGGTTTAAAAACACCATAGTCTGAATCGATGATTCCAACACAGCTGATCGGAAAGCCTATGCGCAGGAAGACCAGTTCACAGGAACGCATAATGAATTTAAAATACATGATAATGCACGAAATAATGTACAAAATCAGTAATATCGACGTAAATGGCGCTGAAAAAATATCCGCTATGTTTTTGATTAAATTAAATAATGTTTCTGTCCAATCGCCAGAAAGAAAGCTATCCTGAAAGGCTTGACCCAAGCTGCCAATTACCATGCCTGAGATCGTGCTTACAGTTCCCGCCACAATTCCAAATAAAACAAAATACAGAATGCTGTTAAATCCCACAGCAACAATAACTGCATGCAACATTTTCTTAAAAAGAAAAATTGGGTCTTGAGACGGATCATCATCACCGAGGCCATATGTTTTATTCGCTTTATGTACTACTTTGAGTACGATCAATGCAATTGCAATGCCGAGAATCAATCCATAAATATTTCCAAACAAGGAATTGATTGAGTCCCCCAGTGAAACTTCTGGATACATAATGGTCTTTACAAGTCCAACTCCAGATGCAAGATCCTTAAATACTTGTATTATTGAGTTTTGGGCGTCACCAGAATTGACAAATTGATTTGTGATGAGTTTTCCTAACCAATCCAACTAATCATCCCCTTTCAAAGAACCTTCAGAAAAACACTTTTCTGAAGGTTCTTTTGTTCAAACATTAATATTGTAATAAGATAAAATCACGCGCAAAATAACGACACTTAGCTCTCCACCAAGTAAACTAACTAATACAGTAAACAGACGTTTTTCCCATTTCTTCTGAGTGCGCTCTCCTCATCCAATAATAAGTAAAAAAACAAAGACACACTACAAAGATTACGGCCATTAGTCCGTTAAGTGCTGCATTTGCTAAATTTACTGTTCCGGTTACCAGTATTGAATTATCAAGCATTTTATCCACCTCCTTTCTTAACAAATAAAAAAAGTGCCGTTTTGGCACTTGATTGAATGGCTCCAGATTAACTTTCATCGCCACTATTTTAATCAGTATCAGGTGAAATATCACTTACTGAAAAATAGGTCTTATTCAGTTCAGTCCGATAGATATCATCGATCCGATACTTTATGGGATCAAAATTCTGCTCGGTCATTTCTAAATAGCTAATACTCTTCAGCATTTGAATATCCCGGTAAGAATTCCATATTCCCCATGAATTGAGCTCTCCAGAAATATCCATAACCCTGCGAGCTTGATTGCGGTATTTTCGGAGTTTGATATTATGTTCTTTGTCGCCCATTCCAAACATTGTATTAAAATACCACTCGCTTAAGTCAGGTGATTCCATAATAGCTGGCTTTACGCGACTCGTAATCAAGAGATAGGGGCGATCGATTTCCTGCAATTCATTTATTTCCAGTAACTTTCTGGTCATTTTATTGGATGAATTAGAGCGGCTAAAGCTTCTGTTCCCCGCATTTGACGATGCATTATAGACGGTACAGGTATAGTTCGCAAGCTTATCGGAAATTCTCTTAAGTGTTTCTGGGTCATCGCTTCTCAGATAAGCCCACGTTTCACAGTTAGACCGAACGATACGAGATGTCTCATGGCCGTATTTTTCGTCGGTTTGTGCAAAGTCCTGAAGAAAAATACCAAAAAGAACCCCCCTTGATCCACCGGCAGTTTCCATGTTTGAAAACGCGTTTAATTTTGCAAAATTGCCGAATTCATCTAAAAGGAATCGGATACGACGATCTAAACGCCCTCCTTGCTGATCTGCTTTACGGATCAATCCATCATAGGCATTGGCGACGACCGCTGTCGCAATTTTATAATAGGTATCCTTCTGATCAGGTAAGATGATAAAAACCGCAGTTTTTTTGTCGCCCAGCTCACTCATGGAAAAATCCGAAGTATTGGACATGGCATTCATCTTTCCGGTTGAGAAAATTTTCAGTGTCGTCATTGCTGAGACAAGAAAAGAACTCACTGTTTTCGGTGATCCGGCTCCCGCCTGAATGGTCGCATATGCCAAAACGGCTTTATGATGTGGGTTCTTTCGTTTCAGGTCTTCCATGAAAAGATCCAGGATAGAAATGCGGTTCTTATTAATGACGACTTGATTATTCATTTCCGCGATAAACCGATAGACATTATAAAGATTCTGGTACTCGGGATGATCTATATTTTCCAAAACCACGGACAGAATGGCCATTTCAATGACTGCTCTCTCTCCATTTGACCAGATTGGTTCAGACTTGTCATTGTCTGGTACCAGCATTTTCGCCAAATCCGCTGCACGTTCTTCCGCAGTATCAAAATCACCGTCTCTCGCCGCCTCAATCACAAATTGAAGCACGTTATATTTGTTGCTCTTTTCTGGTTCTTTATAGTCAAGAATATATACTTCATAACCCAGACGCTCCAAATAAGGACGTGTATAATCTGCCAGCTCCCCTTTCACATCGGTTATCAGCATCGACTCACCCGATAAGGCCAACAAACCGATGGATTGCAGAACAATGCAACGTGTTTTCCCACTTCGCGTTGCACCCAATGCTAAAAAGTGAGAATCATGGTCGATTGAATAGATAACCTCTTTTTTGCCTTTTAGCGTTCTCCCGATAACAAGCCCTGCTTCGTCGAATATTTCCTGTATTGCATCAATCTTTTTGATTTTTTCAAAGTCTGGAATCACACCATTTTCTATTTCCTCAAAATCTTTTCTGCCTTCCTTTAACAACAAACGAATGGTTCGATTGTTGGGATCAATCTCGTGTGCCCCGAATGCTCTGCCGTACTCCTTTTTACTTAAGAACCATGCGCTCCCATGCTGATATTCCCCTGAAGGAATGGGGATTGATATTCGATCTGTCACTTGATACATATCTGATCGAAGTTCTGTATCCATTTTGATAACGCACATAATGACCGTCATTAACAAGATGCATTCTGACAATAAAAAAAGCAGCCCACAAGGTTCTTTATATAGAATCTTTTGAACTGCTTCAAAATAGGAAAAATCTGATAGTGTGATGGAAGTTACTGTTCCCGATATCATGACATCAGTAAACGTAACGATCCAAGGCATTGCAAGGGTGCCTAATATGAAAAATACGATCCCTAACCGTATTTTTTCCTTTGCGTGATTTTTCATTAAATCTGTTACTCCTTAAAGCTTATTTCTGAATTTATTTAGAATTATTATATTATTTGAAAGTTTCGGACTAAAATGGTTGTCATAAACCTTTTTTCTTTTCCGGTATCATATGATCCCACACTAATTTCTCCATTTGTAACAATCAAATATTTTCCCTTCTGAGCCTCCTCAATCAGTGCTTCTGCGGTTTCTTCCATTGCATAAATTGGCACTACCATTCCTAAATTTGTGGAATGATCTTTTTCATCGCCGCCTAATGCCAATGAAAAATTACAGAGTTTCTTACCAGCATTTGAGGTTTGCACTTCAATATCCGTAATAATTTCACCAGACAGCTTAACCTCATTGTAATTATCCATACGATCAACTCCTTTTAAATAAAAAAGACCCTTGATAACTCAAGAGCCTGAATCTTTATGCCTTATTTATCTTTCTTCGTCAAAATCATCACTTACTATTTCATCAATCAATTCTTCTTGATCCTGAACCATGAAGTAGTACATAGTGATGTTTTTTTTACAGAACATACTAAGCTTTGGAATATCTTGTTCTGTGGTAGCCCAAACTGTTGATAAATCCGCAGCATTATAGTTATGTGCAAACAAGTTTCGCATTCCTTTTATGGCTTGCCAAGGAATAATTTTTTTCGTGTTTTCTCTAAAATCTTTTGAAAGATGTCCTGATAACTCTCCAATTTGGATCAGACTCATACATATCGAATTTTTATAGTCTCTGTCATTTTCAAAGTCTACAAATTTCCGCCCAAATCGATCCTTTGTCTCTTCGATCTGCTCACAATATTTTGAAATATGTTCCAATACATCAATATTCTTCTTCATAGATGAGTTGTTCTTCCTTTATAATGTTTCTATTAATCTTCTCCGTAATATCTTTATTCATTGGATGTGATAATGCTTCATCTGTAACCAGATCCACATCTGTATTAAACGCATCATTGAGATCCTCATATAAAGCCCCAAGTTCAAATAAAGTTTCTATTTTCCCTTTTTCGATTTTAATATCAATATCACTTTCTGCATTTGCTTCTCCTCGAGCATAGGAGCCAAACAGAAAAGCACGTTTAACACCATGTTTTTTTAGAATCGGCCTCGCTTTTCTTCGTATTTCATCTATTGAATACAAAACATCATTCATTTGTTGTTCACGTCCTTTGGAAGTAATATTTTCTTCATCATATCACGTTACAATCGCTTCTACAACTGATTATTCAAATTTCATTTTCACCTTATACTGATCTGAATCATCTAAATAAAGAATTGCGCTGAAAGTACCATTTCCCGACTTCTTTTTGAATCCCTTGATCTCGCCGGTATGCCCTCTTTTTATTAGCTGCTCAATCTGATTGTCTGATAATCTTTTACCACAATAAGGGTTGAAAATCATAAATTTACAGCCCTCTTTCCAACCTGAACACCCCATTCCTGCTTTATTTCTTTTCAGCGGCTTTCCGCATAAGGGACAGGCTAAATCTGTTTCGCTTTTTTGAAATTCAAATTTAATTTCATATTGATGATTCAGAACCAGCATTGCATCGAATTTAGTATCTTTTTTACTCTTAAAACCCCGGATAATCGGTGTTTTTTTGTTAATTACTAGCAGTGCTATCTGCCGATTTGACAGTGTCTTACCGGCAAAAGGATTGGCGATAAAAAAATCGCACCCGTTCCCTTCCTTTTCATAGCCGGTACAACCCACGCCACTTTTTGTTTTATGTAAGGGCTTTCCACACTTCGGGCAGCGCAGCTCTTTAATTGAAATATCTTCCCCAGCATTCAATACGAATTGTTCTGTTTCTAAAATCATTTGTACATACTCCTTTGTTTTAATTTTAACGTCTTCAAGGTAAGCCCTGGGATCTGCTTTCCCCTCTTCAATATCTTTTAGTCTCATTTCCATTTTCCCGGTTGTCTCAACATTAAAAAGAGACTTTACCGGAAATGCCTGAATCAAAGACTTTCCACGATCTGTTGTGACCAGTGATTTTCCTTTCTTTATGACGTAATCTGAATCAAAAAGCTTTTTGATCACAGCTGCTCTCGATGATGATGCTCCAATGGTAAATCCGGAAAGTATCGATGTTTCCAGTTCATCCTCTGTTTTGTATTTTTTACCACACTGTAACATTGCTTTTATCAGCGTTTCCTCTGTATGAAGCGGATTGGGCTTTGTTTCGCCTTTGTTTACCATTACTCTGTCAATCGTGACACTTTCATTTTCTCGCATCCTCGTAAGCAACGTCTCTTTTTTTGTGGCGTTTCTATTCTCAATAAGCCGCCAGCCTGGACTTCTTTCTACAATAGATTTTGCCGAAAATAAAAAAGCACCATCCTCTGACGGTACTTTACCTTCAAAAGCAAGTGTTACCTCAACTTCTTCATCAATGGCTAATGGCATAAACTGTTCTAAAAAGCGATTTCGGATCGCTTCATATACAATATGTTCGTCCTGCGAAAGTCCTCTGGGTTTCTCTTTTGTTATTGTGATTGCGCTATGGCTTTCAACCTTTTCACTGTTAAAGATTCGCTTAGTATCCTTAAATTGGAGCATCTCAGCATATTGGCTCTCTATTTTATGGATATTCAGTACCATTGACATGTTTTCCTTCAGGGTTTCATCCAGATAAACGCTATCTGTTCGGGGATATGTAATCAATTTATTCTCATACAGTTTTTGTGCGATTTTTAAAACCTTGTCCGAACTCCAGCCTTCATACTTCGTTGTAATATGCCCCTGTAGTGTTGGTAAACTGAAAAGCCTTTGAGGATTCATCTTTTTTTCCGAACATTCATAACCCACGACAACAGCCGTTTCGGTGTTTATTAATCGCAGGATCTGAACCAGATGGCTGTCATGATCAAATTTATAGATTTTCTCATCACCTTCAATATATCGGAAGATGATTTCCTCACCTGATACATCCTTAACATAGGCATTTAAGTAGTAAATCGGAATGGATTTGAAGTTTTTTACATTCATTTCCCGGTCATAAACAAGTTTAAGCGTAGGAAGGATGACCCTTCCGATGTGAAGCGTATCTTTACCGGTTCCATTTTTTAAAAGCTTCAGGGTCGCCACACTGGTTAAATTAATCCCCAGGAGCCAGTCCATTTGCTGCCTTACAAGTCCCGCATAGAAAAGACTCTGCTTCGATTTATTCGGTACCGTATTTTTTAATCCGTAGCGTATGGCATCTGTTGTCCATTCATTGGTTATGAGCCGTCGTATGGGCTTTTTTACGCCAAGATAACGAAAAATCAGATCTGCAATTAACTGTCCTTCACGGTCATTATCGGTCGCAGAAATAATCTCCTGGATCTCATCGGATAAGATAAGGTCTTTGACGATCTTAAACTGTTTTCTCGTTGATTCCGCTATTTTGTACTTAAATGTATCTGGAACAAACGGATAATGCGATATTTCCCATTTTTCACCATATTCAGGATGATAATCTTTTACATCATACAATTCTAAAAGATGTCCCACCGCAAAAGTAATCACATACTGACTATTTTCAAAATAGCCGTCTTTTCGACTGGTCATACCGACAGCTTTTGCAATATTCACAGCTACGGTTGGCTTTTCTGCTAATATTAAATCTTTCAATAAAGTTCTCCCTCATTTCGTCTCACCAAAATAAATGCCTCCTTCATAATAAAAAAAGCCAGACACATGTCTGGCTTGACAGTCAACTAGTTTCCTGAGTGATACTGCTTAGATCTCAAATAAACATTGTAGTAGGTTCCTTGATCCACCATTTCTAAATTTTCCTTTTTTCCAGGGCTAACAAAGAAACTGTCTGGTTGACTATAGATGTACATTTGAAAATTACGCCCTGCATTAATATTCTCCAGGTAGTTTTGAAGACCACTGTCTTCAATCGAAGTGGGTGTAAAAGTCAGATAAATACGCTTTGTATCAGGGCTGTATTTCAATTCATTAATTTCATCAACTCTATCCGCCTGATAAGTTCCCACTTCACGAACCAGCACCGCGCCCTCATTGGATGAATAGACCATACCAGCGTATGTGCCGTCATTCTTTACTTCTAATACGCCATAGCAATCCGGCATCGTGTTGTTGTTATCTCTGATAGAATCTGTCCGCCATACATTTTCCGTTATTAGTTTATACGCGTTATTGTATCGTTCATCAATAATTTTGTCATGGCTTTTACGCGCATCTTCAATATTTTTAAAATAAGCATATCCAGAATTTATGTCTTTTAACGATCCATCATCCTGCATGGCTAATGTACCACTCTGATCAAATAAAATCCCCTCTCGTTCTAAATAAACTGTTTTTTTATCTTCGCTTAAAGAATAAGTAATTTCATCGCTATATCCATTGGCCATAAACATAGCTTTTCCTTCATCTTTAAACTCGATACGATTTTTGTCCGGATTACTGTTTTCATACCAGTTCCCTTCAATGCTGCTAGCATTACATCCGCTCATCGCAATCAAAATTCCAAACAGACATACAAGCATTAAACAAATTTTACGTTTTTTCATTTCCTTTACCTTCATTCTGACCCTACATCACCAGTTTCATGTTGTTCCTTATTTTTTTCTTTTTTATTAATTAACATTTGCTGGTATTCCATCACAAGTTTTTGTTTTTCAACTGGCAAGGATTTATATTTTTCAAAGAATGCTTCAACTTCCAAATATTCGATTTCTTTATTCATAAGTCCCCCTTTCCTCAAAAAGGCCAGTTTTGCAACACTTTTAATATGGTTATGCTCATTATTATACATTCCTTTCTAAAAGAATGCAAACTATTTGACAGATCAATTTTCTTGTGCAAAAATGAACTTAATTTGCTTGAGTGGAGGATTGATTAATGAATAATATTAAAAAAATTCGCAAGATGCTGAATATGTCGCAGGAGGAGTTCGGCAAACGCATTGGCCTTTCCCGTGCCACGGTCGGTCGTATTGAAAGCGAAGAAGCTCGACCGACAGAACGAACAATTGTTACGATTTGCTCCGTTTTTCATATCCGACGAGATTACTTACTCTATGGAAAAGAGCCTATTTGGGAAAAATCACAAGGCGGATATGGTGTTACGGAATCTTTACTGATCAGACTTCAACAAAAACATCATCTTACTACGTCCGATATCCGTTTGATCCAGGCTTTCATTGATTTATCACCCCAAGACCGTATATCAATCGTCAAATTCATGGAAATGTTCAGCGAAAAAAAATGACTATCTTTCTTCCTCCTCAATGTTTTATACGTATACAAAAAGCACAGGACTCCTCCTGTGCTTTTACTAACGTTCTTCTTCCTCTTCATAGCGATTGAATGCTATATCAATATCAGGTTCGCGATTATCCGATTCTCTTTCAAGCTTTACTTCAACCCCAAGTTCATCACATCGTGTTCTAAATACCTCGTAGTCAACATCGTTTAAAAAGTAATCTTTTCTAATCGGGTGCTTCATTTCAATATCAACATAATTGATAGCCTCTAAAGACGCTTCCTGAAGCGTTTTACTCGAAGGGTCAGGCTCATAGAACAACTCATTGGATTCGTCTGATATTATTTTTTTTAATTCTGGAATGCACCAGCCACCATCTTTTTTATCATAATTTTCAAATGCGCAATTGAAATCAAAAAGTGAATGAATTCTCAAAAGTTTACCTGTATCATTATCTCTGAAAAATCCCCAATTACCATCGTGATTATCACTGTTCCCAATCAGATAGGTCATGATATTCATAGTATAGTAACCTGTGGTATCAATTTTTTTCACTTCATTAATAATGTTATCCACATCATCAATTCCTTTACGCTTGCAAGCTGCAATAAAATGGCGATATGGCACAATGGAACGATCTTCGTTAGTCATGCACTTACACATGCTGACGCGATGGCCATCAAAACAAGCGAGCTCATACGAAACATGATCAACGCCGAAGCAATCCAGAATCTTGCTGGCGTTTACCTCCCTTATCGTTTCATTGCCTTCGATGTCATCAGCTTTATACATAATGATCTGATCATCCACACGATTCCATGCTTTGGCGTATCTTCCATTTGTCGTAATATCCGGCATACGACTGTATAAATCCTTATTTCTGAGTGTCAAGCTCCTGCCAAGTAACGAAACAGATACAAAAGCGTTAGAAAAAGAATTTGAAAATAAATTTACATCTTTCCATGAAACCTTCTCGTCTTCTTTTTTCACCCAATAACTATCTTGCAGTGAAAGACAACGGTATAGCCGTGAAATTCTTGCTTTATCCTCTGTAGACTGGCTCTGAGTTAACCCGAGTTCATTGAGTATTCGCTTTGCATATCTTCGGTCAATTGACAATACCCGTTCGGCACACCAGGCGTCAAAAGAATTGATATTCGAGATCCTTTGTTTAATGGTGCCATGGAAATCTGAAAGACTTAGATTTAAAGGCATTAATGCTTGATTAAAAATAAAAATATCGCCCGTTTCCTGATCGATTTCGCAGACTCTATGAGCTTTACATAACAATTGCATCCTCAATTTTCACTCTTAACGCTCCGGTTCTTCCTCTGCTGCTTTAGTTGGCAGTTCTTTTGCAAGTCGATCATAACCATTTAAGATAAAGGCTTTAATTGTGTCGTAATGTACGTTCATTCCTACTAATTCAAAAGCTTCATCAATCATTGATTCCGATAATTCAGGTAAATAATATGTACTGTTTGTCTGATCCAGTAAATCTAAAAAATCGTTGATAAAAAGATCATTTTTCCTCTTTATGGATACCTGCGAAGGATAGCCATTGGCAATAAGGGCCAGATTATTATCAAAATTAGGGGCCATTTTTAAATATAAGCCAGTGTCTGAATCCCTCAAAAAGCCATAATTGTGTGTGTGGCGGTCAAAATTGAAAAACAACGCATCACATGCCAGAATATCTAAATACTCCTGCGCCAATTCAGGGCTTAATGCGTGGATCGCAGTATAATTGGTAAAATAATCCACCTCTTCCCCGACTAAACTAAAAGCCGGTTCAAAATCATACTTTGCATTTTCTGTAAAGTCCAAAGTCTTCGTGCCGCTTTCCCACGGTTCAAAATAGGCCATGTCAAAACCAAGCATACTGCCCATTTCAAATATAAAAAGCTCTGAAAAAGTTTGAAACGCATTACTCAGTTTATACAGCCACCATTCCTGATTCTCCAGTTTCCAGCACTTTTCAAAGCTGCCGATATTGGTCAGTTCTGGACTCCTGCTGGTGAGAATTTCCGGATGATTGATCCGCTCAATGCTGTCCGGATCACCTTTAAGAGCAAGGTTATCAAAATAATTCACTGAAAATCGGACATCTTTGTATTTCAGACTCTCTTCTGCTGTTTGCTTGATCCACCAGTTATCGGTAATCGTAGCGGCATTGACTTTAAGGGCGACTTCGCAATCATCCGCTGCAGAAAGGCGCAAAATGCGCTTGATTAGCCTGGAATGTGGGCGATGGGCATCAATTGCCCGACTTGCTATCCATGTTTCTAAAGAGCCGTTTCGCTTCAAATATAACGGTAACAGCCCTTGGTTGATGATCTCCAATTCGTTATTTTTTATATCCGCCACTACGGTGTCTTTGTGCATTAATAAACCATTTAATTGCATAGCTTTAGCCTTTCGTATTTATTTCATTCAGATAAAAAGCTTTATTCTTCTAAGTCATATAAACTTTTGTGTCCACATAGGTTTCTTTACGATATTTTATCGCTCGAAATCATCCTGTTCCCCACTGTAAGCAATGTCTTCAGATACATCATCATGACAGTTGCTCACTGATACAAAAATTTTATGGTCATTCACGACTTCAGTCAACGACGCCACCCTCCGTTTCAAGGCTGAGCAGAGGGCATCACAACGTGCATCGTCGATGAATATCGACCCACGCATAAGCTCCCGCAGTTGTTCGTCTATACCGTCAAGTGCTTTCAGGTCGAGCCAGTCAAAAGAAGATACCAGCTTAATCTGTTCCTCATGTCGGTTCTTAAAGGGCTTGCTATTTATTTTCGACTGACCAATTAAAGCTATAGGCTTATCAAACCAAAGAGATGTACCGCTATCAAATATCGGTGCAGCTCCTTGGTATTCCAGCGTCTCCGCATTGCGAACCACACCGAAGTTATTCTGATGCCGGTCTTCATTCGCAATTAGATAGTCCAGCACAATCATTCGGTCAAGGGCTTCTTTTACACCTGAAATGTTTAGTGCATCACAGCAATTCAAATAGTGCTGATAAACGGAAACATGATTTTCCTTTTGCTGTGTCTGCATGATGTACCATGCAGAAATCAACTCTGTCTGTGGTGTGATAAAATCTATGCATACACTATAGGGATAATCATCCTGAATCATCAGTGTATAAGGTACATGCGGAATACCCAATCGCTCCATAATATAGCTTGCCAGCACCTCATTATATGGCTCTTGCTGAGTAGCGCCGCTGCCACCTTTAATCAGACAGCGTTTTTCATCGATGATTTTCCATTTCTTTTTCAACCACCCATCCGAGGTATTATCAGGCGACATCAAGCTGATTTTATCACTGGACGAGCCTTTTCCGAACAAAATATTGCCTACGTCATCTGAGAAGTCATTTTGAAAAAAATTTACAGATTCCCAACTTATTCCAGAATCGACAGGGCATATCCAATATTGATCCGACAATGACAACCCAAGGCATTTATCAAGAAGCTTTTGTGTCGAAGTGACATTTAGTTCGATTAATGCACTTTTAATACCATCACGACTGGCTGGAATCGCTCTGCTTTTCCACCATTCATTGAGTGCAGCACGGTCAACTTTTCCTTTTTTCACTGCTATGCCCACCGGCACATGTTCCGGTGTGTATATTTCGCCAATGGCAGAAATTGTCCCAGATGCATTATCCAGGACGATCTCTGCAACTGGTGTGTTTTTATGCATAAGAGTATATCCTTGATAATAATCATTTGCCATATTCCTCACCTCCAATCGTCATTTTTTATAGTATTTGTTCGTTTTATCCGTATCGTTGTGCCTATATATCTGATTTACACGATTATTTCTATACTCATCTTTTTCTGTACTAAAATTTTACCATTTTAATCAAGACTTTACAACGTTAACGCTCTTCTTCACTATCTTCAATACTGGAAAATCTTATGTCTTCTATCTCTTTATTATTTACCTCATTATCAAAGAGTTCAATCATTACTTCCTTTAACCGCTCATTTTTTTCCTCAAGTTCCTCCTCATAACCAAAAGGTGTATCCAGTAACTGACTGGCATCCTCAATTTGCTTTTCAAGGCTAACCATTGCGTCATTAATTTCCTTTTTTTGATCAACAAAAAAATCATCAACTTTGTCCAGGGCTGTAATTGCAGCAGCTGCGCTTCGGCCAAAGTCGTATTTATAAAATGATCCATGTTTTGTTCGGATCGTCATTTCCCGTTTTTCGGCCTCAAAATCGTACTTCACATAAATATCCAGACCACAATACTCCGCAATCTTCTTTTCCAGCTGCCCCACGCCTAAAAGCTCATAATGCGCTTTTTGAAAGGCTTTTCCGGCTTCCTCAGGATTAAAGTAATCATGGCCATTCACATTCAGTTTAAATTTGCTGCCCATTGACACTTTCTGTTCCAGAAAAAGGCCGTGGTCACGCTCGATATTTTTCTGTCGTGCGGTTAAAGCTGCCTGGCGTTTAGGATAAACCTTTGCCAGATTATGCTCCATTTCATACTTTTGATTCCGGTATGCTGCTTTCATTGTGTTCAGTTCGGTCAGCCGGATCTCCAGCTCCATTTTTTCTTTTACTAAAGGGTTGCTGGTAGCCAGGGCTTTTATTTCTGCATAATTCAATGTCTGGAGATCAACATCTTCAATGCTCCGGGCCGGTGAACGGCTCGTCATGATCTGGCTGATGAATTGTTGTTTCTGCTCAATGACCTGCCAGCTGTACGCGTCAAAGGTGCCCTCCGTGATATAGCGGTATACGTTCACTTCCTCATATTGATTTCCCTGTCGGACAATGCGCCCTTCCTGCTGTTCCAAATCCGCTGGCCGCCACGGACAATCCGCATGGTGCAGCGCAATTAATTTGTCCTGCGCATTCATCCCGGCGCCCATTTTTTCGGTACTTCCCATCAGTACCCGAACGTCAGCTTTTCGCACTTTTTTAAATAATGCTGTTTTCTGTTTATCGGTGCCTGCATCATGAATAAAGGCGATTTCTTTTTCGGGTATCCCCAAACGTATGAGTTTACTTTTAATATCATCATACACATTGAAGTGATCCGGTTTTGGTGTCGACAAATCACAAAACACGAGTTGTGCGCCATCCGTTTCAGACCAGATTTTAAAGACATTTTGTGCAATGGCCTGGGCTTTGCTGTACTCATCTTCAGGAAGATCGGGATCGAAGAGACGGATATCGAGCGCTGCCTTTCTGCCATCCGAAGTAATTTTTAAGAAATTATCCTCGGAACGGTCCACTGCACCGGCATGGACGCGATCCGCACGCGCTCCAAGGGATTCGACTAAAGCCTTTTGCGCCGGTGATGGTTTTAAAACGATGTTTTCAAAGTGTACCATCGGCACCGGCAGATTCAGCATATCTGGCGTTTTAATATCCGCGCTGTTCTTAAAAAAGGAAATCAGCTCAGGCAGGTTGTTATATTTTCCGAGACGCGATTTCATCCGGAAGTTATTTCCACCCTGCGGCGCCAGCTCCATTTTTGTGACTTTTTCGGTAAAGACCGATGCCCAGCTGTCAAAGGATTCCATCCTCAGTTCACGCAGCAGATCTGCCTGTAAATAGCGCATCATGGTGTGTAATTCAGAGATCGAATTGCTGACGGGTGTGCCTGTCAGAAAAGTGATCCCCCGGCCGCCGGTTATCTCATCCATATACTGACACTTCATGAGCATATCTGAGGCACGCTTTGAATCGGTCTGGTTAATACCTGCGACATCGCCCATTTTGCTGTAGGTAAACAGGTTTTTGTACCGCTGCGCCTCATCCACTACCAATGCATCAATGCCCAGCTGCTCAAAGTTAATGACCTGATCCTTTTTACTTTGATCGGTCAGCTTTTTCAGACTTGCTTCTACTCTTTTCCGGGCAGCGATTAGTTGCTTTTTCGTGTATTGGTTCTCTGAAAAATCTATCTCAAGATCAATGGCGTCGATCTGTTCGTTTAGTAACCTTTCCTGACGCTCAAAGGAAACCGGTATTTTTTCAAATTGGCTTTGTCCGATAATGACCGCATCCCAATTGCCCGTTGCGATTTTTGAGCAAAAGACTTTGCGATTAATCGGTTGAAAATCTTTTTTGGTGGATACCAGGATTCGTGAAGCCGGATAAGCGCGCATAAATTCGATTGACCATTGCTCGATCAGGTGATTTGGAACCACAAACAGCGCCTTGTGCGTCAGACCTAACCGGTGACTTTCCATGATGCCGACAATGCTGGCCAGCGTTTTACCAGCTCCGACGCAATGAAAAACGCCTGTATTCTCCCCATAAATGATCCGTGCCGCAACATCTAATTGATTTTGCCGAAGCATAATATCTGGATTGAGTCCAACACAAGGCAAATTGCTGCCATCATACTCCCTTGGCCGATTATTATTAAAAAGTTGGTTATACGTATTGACCAGATCCTCGCGCCGATCAAAGTCCTCATAAATCCAGTCCTTAAAAGCTTCACGGATTAGCTTCTGCTTATTATTGGCGAGTACCGTTTCATCCTGGTTTACAACCCTTTTATTGTCTACCAGGTCATAGATTTTGGCGTCTTTCAGGTTCATACAGGACTCGAAAAGGTAATAGGCGTTGACGCGTTCGGTACCATAGGTGCGCAGGGAGAGAATATTTCCAAAATCTAAATTCTTTCCGAGTATTTGCCAGCTGCCTGTTTCCTCAGAGTAGAACAATTCAATCTTTTCTTTGATCCGTTCCGCAGGCTGTAAAAGCTCAAACAGAAACTGTTCATAATACTTTTTATCAACCCAGGTACTCCCCATCACGATGGAAATTTCCGATGCCTTTAATGGCTCCGGCATGACCTTTTTTAAGGCTTCCACATTTTCCAGGTATGTTTCTTCTCCCTTTTCAACGGCTGCCTGAGCTGCTGAAAGCTTTTGACGAATATTTCCGGATAAATAGGCATCCGCACTTTCCCAGGTATCACTTTCAGGATTCTTAAAAATGAATCCCTTTAATCCGCTTTGCAGGGTTCCTTCATCCTCACCGGTCAGCTGCTGCATATATTCAAAATCGACACCGCCCTTTTCTGCTAGTGAGATGGATAAAGCGTCCACTGGATTGTCCGCGTGATCAATTTCTTGTTTTTGGCGGATGGTAATCTTTGAAAAAATATCAGCTTTTCTTAAAAAATTGCCCTCGCCGTCATTGACTTCCAATGACAGCAGCATCGGGTAAGTGCAGTCCTCGGAAAAAGCCAGCTTATTTGCCTGACGACCGATTCTGCCGTATTTCTTGGCGAAATGATCATAAATCCGATTCAGCTCATTCTGGTATTCTTTGATAAGCCTGGGGCTTTCACCCGAGACTTCTGCGTCGATCAACCGGTATACTGCGTCGCGTACTTCAATCAGGTGCTCGATCCGTTCGGCTTTTGTGCCGGTTACCTCCTGCTCGATCAGAACAGAATTGTTTCGATAATAGATGCTGCCGTTCACCATCGTATAGGTGAAATTTCTTACATCTGGAGTCGCTGGAATGACGTCCTGATCTTGGGTCGCTTCTGCCATTGTCCGGTTTTCATAGATATTTCGGTGCGAAACAGCCATATCAAAAATAACGTCACGCACATTCTGAATGGTATCGCTGCCCTTAGCTGCCTGGCAAGCAAGCTCCGAGCCATACGGCCCTGAGATTTCCACCATTTCACCGACGACATACTCTGGGTGGTCAACAAAATAGGCATTATACTTCAGTCCGTTTTCATCTTCTTTGAGATCAATCCAGTCAATGGCATTCAAATCACGCATACTTTCCAGTTTCTGGAAAAAGAGCACATCCGCGGTTACTTTCGTATTTGCGCCGGAAAAGGCATTGTTCGGTAAGCGTACCGCGCCGATCAGCTCCGCCCGTCTCGCAATATATTGACGAACACTGCTGTTCTGCTTATCCATTGTTCCCTTGCTGGTGATGAATGCAATGATGCCGCCTGGACGTACCAGATCGAGTGTTTTGGCAATAAAATAATCGTGTATCTGAAAATTCAGTTTATCGTATTTGGTGTCTGCTACTTTGTAGTTTCCGAATGGCACATTTCCAATGGCCAGGTCAAAGAAATTGATCGGATAATGTGTATTTTCAAAGCCGTTTATGGTAATCTCTGCCTTCGGATATAGTGCTTTGGCCATGCGGCCGCTCAGCTCATCCAACTCCACACCGTAGACTTTGGATTCACGCAATGCCATGGGCATTGTGCCAATAAAACGGCCTGTTCCACATGCGGGTTCCAGCACGTTACCAATCGAGAAACCAAAAAGCTGAACGGCCTCATACATGGCTGAGATAATCCCCGGATCGGTATAGTGGGCATTTAGAATGGAGCCCTCAGCTGCTGCATACTCACTCGGTGAGAGCATACTTTTCAGTGCTTCTTTTTCTTCCTTCCAGGTCTGTTTCCGGTGATCAAAAATATCCGCAAGGCCGCCCCATCCAACGTAAGCATTGATCACGGCTTTTTCATCATCATCTGCCATTCGGCCTTCGGCTTCAATCTGCTTCAGCATTTGTATGGCTGCGATGTTTTTTCGGATGCGCTCGGTGGGATTAAAATGCGAATCGCCAGTATCTGGCCCGATGATGAAATTCTCACCTTGCTGCGGAGTAACATCGCTCTGGCGATTCTGGGGTTCATCATTGCTTCCACCCTGGGATACCTCAAATTTTGGCGTCCATCCTGTCTCTTGTGGAGATTCCTCAGTATTTTCTTTTTTTTGATCAAAAGAAAATGCCGCTCTGTCGGTTGCCGATTCTTCTTCCGCATCCTCCGGGATTATTTCCGCTTCGGTAAAGCCAATGGTGACCTTCTCGGTCGCTTTGCCTTGACAGATGTCGTCTGCCAGTTCATAAAAATCTTGGCGAAAAGCGTTTCGGTATTTTATCCAGGACAGGGCTGCTACATCAGCATTGGCTGTTTGAGCGTAATCCTGTTGCGCCCTGTTCATCAGGTTTGACAGTTCGCCACGATCATCCATATCCTGTTTCCCTGGCTGGTGGTGTTGCATCATGATTTCAAGGCTTTCAAAGGTCGTGCAGTTCTCTAAGCCCCAGGTTCTCATAAAGCGACGAATGGGATGCGTCGGGCTATCGCGCTCCTCCTTGATTTCCCCTGGCTCTGTGGGCAACTTGGAGATCTCCGCTGCATTAGAAAATGCTGCTTCGTCCGTTTCCTGTCCTTCCTCCGCATCCTCCGGGATGACCTCTGCCTCGGTAAAATCAATGGTGACTTCCTCGCCTTCCCGGTTGACCACCCTCTTAACCGGTTGGTATCCTTGCTCGGATATGTTATCCAGCCAGGAGGAAGAAAATTGTTGAAGGGAATGAACTAAGCCCTCGTTGATCTCTCCTTCTTCGATCACAGATTGATAGATACCTAAACCACCGTTTTCATAGGTCAATGGCACTAATGCTTTTTTTTCGACATCGAAAAGATAAACAATTTCCGGGTCTGTGACCAGATCCCCGTTTTGGCGATAATAGTGGGTCATGACAAAAGTATTGTATGAAGTATCGTATGCAATTTTTTCGAGTACCAATGGCATAAAAGCATCGTTTTCGGTCTCCCGGCGCTCATATAAGCAGTCATTATCCAGAAATTCCGGAAAAAGGCTCTGGAACTGATCAAATAGTGTTTTTGCCTGCCCGTTTGTTTGCCCATACTTGTCGATCAATTCAGTATGCAGCGCCTGTTCAGCCGCTCTTTCATCTTTGATTTCCTCAATAACCTGGCTGAGTTCTTCTTTGATCGCCTCAACATCGGTTTCCGGATCGGGTGTTTCGAACCTCTCTGCGGGTTGATCATACTCTCCGTGGTTTTCATCTGAATTCCCGGCTGGCTCCTGTTGCTCCGTTGGCTCTGCTGGCATGACTGACCGCTGCGGCTCAGGTGTCTGAAAAAGATTGTGCTCAATTAAGTAACGGATACGTTTGGCCACCTGTCGATAATTAATGTTAAGTTCTATCTTCTGGCCGTTCGGCAATCTTTTGGCGATTTCAATTCCTTTTGATGGTGCGTAATGAATATTTTCAATCGTTTTACGACCAAATGTTCCACCTTCGCCATATTCTTTTGCTAAAAAAGCACTATCATCTTTAGCATCTTTTTTATGCTGACTAAAATGATTGTAAATTCTTTTAAAACTACCTTCGACATTTCCTCCTTCTTTTAAAGCATAGTCAACTTCGTCCTGAGTAATGAAATTTTCATAAAGGAGGCTTACCTTTTCTGTTTTTTGAATCTCTTTGGGATCTTTTAATAGATCTTCAAGTTCCTCCATTATCGATTCTGGCGTATATACCAGTCTAGATCGAAGTTTAATCTCACCTGTTTTAATTTTATCTATATCGCTTTTTAGAACAGCCAGTAGTTGATTCACGCCTTGGGGTGAACTAAGCATCTTTTCAAAATATACAAAATGCTCTGGCGCACCAGAATACGGAGCAAGATCGTTAAATATATCTTTATGCATATCTGCTATGGTATCTCTGAAAACAAAATAGATTTCTTCACCGATCCTTTTAAGCTCATGCTGACGAATGGCATCAACTTCCTCAGAAGATAAATATGCTCCAGTGCGTATGAGACGGTCTGTTCTCGATGCAATTTCTGTCCATGTCAGGGTCTTCATGGGATTTTCAACAGTTGACGGAAAGTAGGATAGTCTCAAACCGTTGGAGTCATACCATGCACATAGTTTTTTGCCGTCAAATTGAAATCCCTGTCCGGCTATTCCAATTTTATCTTCTAAAAAAGCAGCAAAATCGTTGATAGAGTGCCCTTTTTGCCAGTAAGCGGCAATCTCAAGTCGACGGTCAGCTGCACCTCTTCCGCCGCCAGCGCTCATCAGAACACGATTGATTAACGCGTCTGTCATCAAGCCTTCGGATATGTCGGCTGCTTTTGGGGCCTCTGTGGCCAACGTCCCCCGCTGCTCCTCGATGCTCGGCAGCGGCTCAAACAGTGTGAGCTGTTTCTGATCCGGTTTTCCATGCACTTCGACTTCTACCGGCACACCTGGCGTAATTTCCTCCAGTGTATTTTCTTCTTTTTGATCTTCGACGTCCGGTTCATGAACCGGCGGGTTTGTTTCAGATTCGGCCTGCGGTATTTCTTCTGCTTCTGTCGTTTTTTCCGCTTCATCTCTGCGGTGCTTTATGGCCAGCTTGTTGCTTTCTTTTTCGACAAATTGGAGAATACTCTGGGCATAATCTGTGTAGATGTTCCCAAAATTGATTAAAGCGCTCTTACTGGTTAATAAAGAAACTTCTTTGAATTCCTCTCTGCTGATATAAGCTCTGGGATCTAAGCCGCACCGGCCAATCATCAAGTAGGCGGCTGAAGCTACGATCAAGGCACTTAGGCAGCTGCTTTGATCGTTTTTTCTTTTTTCGATAGTTCTGACCCCTTAAGCGCAGTGCTATCCACCAATTCATCTACATCCTCCTGATCCGATACAGTGGCGGCCGTTACATAGTAAAAAACATCTTCAATAGCAGATTCATTCGGCACTTCGATGCCCGTGGCATTGACAATGGCGTCAGCAATCATGGCATAGTCTTCCGTTTTTTCAACTTGCCATGGATGGACTTCGTGTCCTCCGTACCACGATAGTTCGGTATCGCTTCGATCATAAACGTAACGCAGCTTTTGATTTGAATCTGTTTTCTCCGTAAAAACCGCAATTCCGGTGCTATTTTTTTTCACATAGCGTCCCATTTTTTTGTTCCAGAATGCAATATCCGCGACTGCCGTCGCATCAGGACGCTGCGCAGCGATCATCAGCTGTTCTTTAAACGAATATTTATAGATTCCCTGCGATGCGTCTAAAAACTGCATCCACTCCTCTGGGCTCTCAATTACTTTTTTGCATATGTCATTGTAAATCTCTAGCGCTTCATAGTATTTCAACTCTACACCTCTCTAAAATAAAAAAACACCACATTTCTGTGGTGTTGGCTCATTCAGTATGGTTATTCGATTAATCCGATCCTCTCAGATCATCACGCTTCTGGAAGCCAGTCAAGATCATCGTCATAGACAACTTCCTGCAGTACGACTTCCTCGGCTTCCGCTTGAATCTTTTCTAAAAGCGTTACCGCACGCCGGTAGTCGGTCTTTTTAATTTCTTCTATCTTTTCTTCCTCGCACATCCGACAATGGATATTCTGGTACATTTCCTCCGCCCGTTCACCGACTTCGTAGCAGTGTTGATTGAGGACGCCTTCCATCAGCGCAAAATCGTAAGGGCCTCCTTTCAGAATACCCCTAAAGTATTCAGCATATTGGTGACCCCAACGATTTAATTTCTTTCCTTCCTTTGGAGAATCAATTATGTTTGGAATACGATAATCTCCATTTTGAACATATTGTAATTCCGGCGCTATCTGCTCCAGGATTGTTTTCTTAGCTTTTTCCATTTAACTTCTCCTCTTTTTTATATTAATTATACACTGTTTTATTAGAAAATCCATGGCTTATCTTTCTTCATCCATTTCCAAATCAAAATTATATTTTTCATCCAATATATTCAACTGTCCGGTTTCACGCTTATATCTTTCTCTATAGTTTTCAAGCGAAGCAATCGTTTCGTTAATCAAATCATTATTAAAACTGATTTCACTGGGATTTATGGTTGTTTTATGTGCGTGATAAGCAGAAAAGTTTACCTGCTCATCTGTCAAAAGATTAGCAATACTTTTCAAGGCTTCGGGGCAATTAGAAAAACTGCTGGCAGCATTCTGAAGCGTCTCATATCGCTCATACCTTCCACCTCTCCAAAAATCAAAGAATTGGTTTTCTGTCAAGAATCCTTCAATTTCGTCCTTGTTCTCTCGTAATAGATTTGTGATAATTACATGGTTTCGATATAAATTCAAATTATCCTCTGGCATAATTTGCTTTTGAAGCAAATCAATTTTTGAATCTATGTGGGCAAGGACATATTCCTGCAAAGTGGCCACACTTGCACTGTGATTCCAGTCCTTACTCATCGTGACAATTATTTCTCCAACAAGACTGTCTTTAGTTTCATCTTCGTCGAGATACTGCTCAAAGTCCAAAGGCTTACTCTGTGTTAAGTCCACCATAAACACACTGTTCTGTGTTATTTTTTTCTTAAAAGTATCCATATATACCGGATAGGCATCATGTATATCATCATACATTTTCCGCATACATCCAAAGTTTATTGATATTTCTTTTTCTGTCTTAAAAAAGTTTACACCAACGAGCTCAGCACTACTTTCCAGCCATTTCGAAACCGCATTTAAATCACCTTTATATTGCCCGTTCGCGACTTCTTTTATCAAACGAATAACCCTGTTTTTATCCGGGTAGAAATCAATATCCATAGTCATCACCTCTCACTGTCTTTTCCATAATCATAACCTTTTGATTCCCAATCCATCTTTTCGGACGATGCCAAACGAATGGCTAATTCTTTCAGCGCCTGACCTTCCAATTGTTCGTATTGCATGCCGCCTGCAGATGCGTGATACGCTTCAATTTGATGTGCGATTTGACTGCGTACATTTCGGCAGACCCCCACTGTCCTTACATATTTTTTTCTCTCATATTCTGACTTTACAGGAGCCTTTTTCTCGTAGTAGGTATTTCGATCAAAAGTATCTTTCATCTTCGATATAGTCCAAAAATCGCCATCACCATACCGATTCAGACGCTCAATTGGCACAGTCAAATGATCATTCACTTTGATTTCATAAGAATCGGTTGTTTTAACCATACGGTAACCCAAGTTTTGCATATGGTTAAACAATTCAGATTCATTCAGTGAATAACGCATCGATTGATTAAAGCTTGCTTTTAGCTGTTTATCTATATCATTGAAATCAAAGAGATCCTCCTGTTGATCACGATCCGGATTAATATGACTATTTTCGACTTTCAGATTATCACCTAATAAACGATTTTTTTCAAACTGCGCCATCAATTTTTCTTTGTCCCATTCCTCTGGGCGCATTAAGGTGGCTAAACGAAAGGTCTTATTCTCTTTTTTGATGGTGATATTTTTACGCTCATTGATCCAAGTCACATCATATCCTTTATTTTTGAGGAAAAGAATAAAATCTTCACGACTTGTTGCGTGCTGAATGGCATAATTGACAACTCCTTTAGCCGTTTGTGTGTCTTTAGAAAGGGCTTTTTTATCGCCAAAATCACTTCTGTGCCTTTCCGTTTTTGAAGCTTCCTTATCTTCTTTAAGCAAATTTTCAAGGTTAGTTTTGCACCATTCAGGATTGAGTGTTGTGCTTCTACATCGGAAATTGTGCGGGTTGATAAATGTTACATAATCACGATCATCCCACCAATTCGTCCGATAGCCAAACTCCTGCATTTTAAGCATAAAGCTCCATTTATCTGAGGATTGATCAAGCGCATAGATCACGGTTTTATACATTTCCGTTTTCCAGGAAGTATTATTTTTTTGGTTTTCAAACTCACCACGTGTTTTCGTCGAAATCGTTGCTTTTCCTTTATCTTTTACCCAACTGAGGGTAATGCCCTTTTCCTCACAGAGCTGTATGGATTTTTCTTTTAATCTTCTAAGATCTTCCTTACTTTGATGCCAACGCTTACCGGTTAAAAAATTTGTTCGATTCAAAACAAAGTCATTATGCCAGGTGCCTGTGTCCATATGCGTTCCCATAATGATCTCAAAACCATTAAATATTTCCGGCAAGCTGTTGATAAGCTCAACGCCTATTTCATGTGCCAAATCTGGTAAAATGCCCTGATCATTTGGAAAACTCTGGATAAAATGAACGTACAAGAAGTCGGCATTTTGCTGATCATAAAGTCGCTGAGTAGTGCGCATAAGCTGGTAAGCTTCCGCCGGGTCATCGCTGCAATTCCATGAATGCTTAAGCTGATCCCCATTTTCCAAGCTAACTTTTGCATTTTTGACACAGTATTTTACCGCTTCAAAAAATCGGCTGGGTTTGTCTTTTGTTTTTCGTGAAATCATTCTTATTAGCGCCAAAATTCACCTCTCATCATTTTGTCTTAGCACGATTATTGGGCAGTTGCTTTGATATTCTTTCCAGCATTTTGACGATTTCGGCCAGTTCTTTCTGGCACTCCTGCAAATAAACTTCTTCAATTTTGTGCATATTGGCCAACTTCGCGATTTGGTTCAAATTGGTTCCAATTTTTCGGATCTGCATTAAAATCGGTTTGAATTCCTTATAAATATAAACTTTCCCTTCATTCAGCACACACAATCGGATAAATTGGGATATACAGGGATTTTTATTCCAAATGCAATTGCTATCAAGCGCTTTTTTCTCCAAATACTCTATTTCCTGATCGGTAAAACGAATGCTTACCTTCACGCTTTTAGGATCATCGGAAATGTTCATCTTAACCTCCTTTATTCGCTTTTATATTAACGTTCATCGTCTATCACCGGCATATCATTGACTTTTAAATAATCCTCATCTTCCTGGGATCTCCAACCTGCTTTGCTAAATAAATCGTTATTCGGATCAACGCCATTTCTTTTGAATTCTTTAATAAAATCAGTCACCTGATCAAGTTTATCTCCTGATAAATGATTGATTAAGTACACACTCAGATCATCATCTTTGCAGGCGTTTTGAGTCACCAATTGATACATTTCATTTCTGTAAGCCTGGTATTCCGGATTACTTTTATCAATTTCTAAAACAGGAAGATCCACATAACCATACTCTTCATATCGAACGACTTTTCCAAAATGCGCTTTTTCATGCCATTCTAAACTTTGTAATGCGTTATTCCCCTCAAAATAGCCTATTGCATCATATTCTGGAAAGCTATCTCCTAGTTTTTCATCTTTAAAAAGTTGTAATACTGTATCCCATAAAAAATCTCCAGAAAGACTGTTCATATCAAGTCGTTCATCTATTTTGACTAATTCTTCACATAAAGCATTATCAGACTGATTTAAATAATCAAAAGTCTGCTCTGGGTCTTGCCGACGAAGGTATTGATACAATGCGTTTTGTATATCTTTTAACTTTAAGTTTCTGACTTGACTCATCTTCGCGCAGTTTAAAACGGCTTTTTCTTTTTGCTCCAACTTAACCAAATCGGAAACATCAAGAAAATTAAAATAGTTTACATATATTTCGCCATCTGCATCCGTTGAGCAATAAAATTGTCCATATTTTTCCCATCTCCCTTGACCCTTATCGGGATCAGGGATTATCCAGTTGTCTTCATCATCGTAAGTCATTGGTGGCATCCCGTTATTATCATAAAGCGCTTCCAAGTAAATCTGATCATCATCAAAATTTAGTCTGTGAATACTCTGTAAACCCTCAAACCAGCCTGGATGCTGTTTAAAAGGAATCAGTCGTTGATCGCTGATCATCTCAAACAAGTCGGCAATATTAGCAATCCTATGTGCCACTTCCTCGGGTAATCCTAAATCTTTGACCCACCTTTTTTCAAAATCAAAAACATTCGTATTATCCATTTTTATCCTTTCACTTTTAGCTAATAAAAAAAGCGCCATAACAGGCGCTCATAAGCTAATACAATTACAGACTAAAAATATTAATATAAATCTAACGTTCTTCTTCAATGTCATATTTAGGGTATTCCCCCTCATATTCATTTTCATATTCCTGAGCTGCTTTTACAATCGCTATATGCTTTTCCAGTTGCGACATCTCGTATTCAGCGATGAGTTCCGTCATCATTTCCGGGTTCAAGTCATTAACGCGATAATCATCAAAGCACATATAATACCGTGCTGCATCGGTAACCTTAATATCTACCGGAAGGTAGCCATGCTTTACAAGTTCCAGATTTAGGATTAATCGGCCTGTTCGCCCGTTACCGTCGATAAAGGGATGAATGGACTCAAACTCAAGATGGAAGCGTGCAATGGCTTCAATTGTCGGTAACTTCTTTAGCCACTCTGAATAGTTGAGTATCAGTTTCTCCATATAGGGTTCAATTAAATATGGTTGTGACGGCTTGTGTGTTGAACTAATTATATGAACTGGTACCCTTCTAAAAACGCCTCGATTCCTTGCATCGTTCATCAAAACAAGGGCATGGATTTCCTTTATTAGCCCCTCGGTTAGCTCCCTTTCTCTTTCAGCACAATCCATGATAAAATCAAACGCATCTTTAAAACCAATGATGTCCAAATGTTCACGGAGCGGCTTCTGGCTAATGGTGATTCCCTCCTGAAGGATTAATGCTGTCTCTCTCAAAGTCAAGCTATTTCCTTCAATCGCATTTGAGTTGTAAGTGATCTCGATCGCGAACTCATCGCGAAGCCTTTTTATTTCTGTTTCATTCAGTGGTTTTAAACTACTAAGCTCATTTTTAAGTACATCGACCGTTCGCAGCAATTTTTTCATTTGATAGTCCTTTCTGAAAACATTGCTTTTATTATTCAGATAAATTTATCGTTATTATAACATAGTATACCCATACTTTTAACTTAATTCGTTTTTGATTCTTACCAGAATACCGGTTACATTATCGGTTTCTCCTGCATCACGAACACTTTTTAATAACGTTGGCAGCACTTTTTTATTTTTGCCCTTTTCAATCAGGTTGATATGACTTTGAATATCCAAACAGTTAAAAAAGCCGTCCGATCCAATAAACAAGACAGAAGGTGCCGCCAGTTTAATTTCCTGATTCTGGAAAAGCGTGACTGCTTCATTCGTCCCGATACAGCTGGTAAGGTAGCTTCGATGATTCTTTTGTTGGGTATGCTTATCGGATATACGATAGGCCTGACGCTTTTCAATTAAGTAGGCAATGCTATCGCCTACCTGTAAGATACGTCCCTCTTCATTAATAATAACAATCATGGTCAGTGTTGTCCCAAGTTTTATATTTCTCTTTTTTCCATAACAAAAAATATGTTTGTTGATCTGTTTTAGCAACTCCGTCAATTCTAATTCGAGGTTCACTGCCTTATCTGTTAAAAGATGCCGACAGGTATTTGCAGCCCAATGGTTTATTTCATCAATGGCAATACTGCTGGCCGCTTCTCCTTTATCGAGCCCGCCTACACCGTCGGCAACAGCAAAACAATAAAAAGTATTCCCCTTAATATCTTTTTCACTCCAGTAGGTAAAAGCATCCTCATACCGATCTCTTTTTCCTTTATCATCTAATTTTTCAATCGATATATTAAAACTCATATTTTTCCCTTTCAACAATAAATTCAAGCTGTCCAAGTCGAAGGGTGTCTCCTTCCTTCAACTCATAGTATTTCATGTGGTTCAAAGGCTGTCCGTTAATCCGATTGGTATTTTGCGAACAATCACCAAAATAAGCATGGTCACGATCTGTGGAATAGATCAGCCCATGGCATTTTGAAATATAAGAAAAAGCCTGTAGATCCGGTATCCTTCTTCCAATGGGATAATAATCCGTAAAGATAACCAGATCACTCACGTCACTTTGGCGGCTCTTTAATATCAAATAAGGAATATCGTCGTCAAGTATTGTGGTTTTAAAATCCGAGGGCTTAAATTCAATTTCTTCTGTCAATTCTTTTTTGGGGCGTTTTTTCTTTCGCCTGAAAAAATGAAAAATCGAACGCTTTTCCGTTTTTTCCTTTATGTCTGGCTTTTTTTCGGATTCCGACAAATACACTTCACTGAGCATTGCTTCCTCTTCTTCTTTGAAACTCCCTAAATCTGGAGCCCCTGGTAAATCAACCGGGGCTCGTTTGGATGAATGTTCTTCTGAAGCACTTTTATGATCTTTGTCTTTGAAAATATCCGGCACAAAAATCGGCGGACATAGCACATTGAAAGATTTATCCTCAATGGTTATTTTCATCGGCTTTTTTTCCTTTTCTTTTGTTCATCAAAAAGAAGATCAGAAGCGTACAGAGTGCTGCAACAGCTGCAATTCCAACGTAGATTAAAGGATTTACCATACTTTCTGGCGCGGTTACAGAAATTTTTTCTGAGTTCACAGCCATTTTATAGGTTACCTCACCAAGTTCATTCCCGACTTCATCATTGGCCGCAACGGTAAGCTGGTAGTCGCCATCTTCATGCAGCTGATAGAGTGTTTTACTAATCTGATCTTGATTTTCAAGAAGGTTTACCACTTCACCTGAATCCATATTCTTTATTTCCATTTTCGTGAAATAATCTGGCTTCTCATTGCCGATCCAGATTTTATCCAGTTCAATATTGATTCGTGCATCTTTAGACAATTCGGTCTTCTTGTTTTCAGGAATCGGTGTGTTTGTATTTTTTTCAGTCACTAAGGGCTTTGGTGCAGTGCCATCGACAAAAAAGCCATACTCCAGCTGATTGGACTGGTTTTTGGCTTTATCCAAGGCACTCAGCTCCATCCCTTTTTCTCCTTCTGTATCAATGTGATCATCGAGATTCCAGGCGATGGTCTTCATTAATCCGGTTTTATGAGTTAATAAACAGTTGATTGTATCCAGATGATCATCTTTGACCAGGAAATAATCCGACAGCTTTACTCCGCTTTTATAAGCGGGCTGCTTATCTAAATCAATATTCATGGTTACAATTTCCGGTTTTGTCCGGTCAATTACAACGGTTCCACCGGTGCTTTCGCTGCGGTTACCCGCCATGTCTTCAATTTGAGCGGATATACTATATGTCCCATCCTCACTGAGTTCAACAGAGGATGTTAGCGCATTTTGGCCGCTGTTTTTTTGCTGAAGTCGATCTTGATCATTAACTTTAAATGCTGCTGTGCTGCCATCCAGATTAGAATCCTCATACACCGCATTAATGCTGATTTTTTGATTCATAAAACCATTAACAATTGGATCAATTTTGATTGTTGGAGCAATATCGTCGTAAATAATATCGGACTGTTTTTCGATTGTCCGCGTATTTCCAGCAGCGTCTTCAATCCTAAAGAATGCACCGATATTTCCCTGGCTGCCCCCTTCAAGCTGTAATGAAGCCTGAAGTGTTTCACCCTTTCCGCCAGTGTTTGCTCTAAAACCGTGCAGCTGAGCATCCGTTGCGGTTACTTCGTGATTTGCGGTAATAACGCCGCTGATCGTATCTCCTGCTTTGGCATATTTACTGTTTTTTGCATTGTTAGAAGTGATTGCAGCCTCTGCCGTGATGGGCGCATAATAGATGATTTGAACCCCGGCGTCTGCTTCTGACACAGTTACTGGCGTATTTCCTGCAAGGTCTGAAGCCACTAAAGAAAAACCAATTGCTTGCTGATCAATCAGTCCCCGGACGTTCTGGGCGGCGGTATAGGTTTTATCGTCCGCGGCGGCCGTCACGTTACTTTCGGCGATCTGACCAATACAAGTAATCCGGTGATTGGCCGCAACACTGGCTGTAAGAGTATCGCCATCTTTTGCATATTTACTCCCATCGCGCTCATTGCTTGACATAAACTTCAAATCCGATAATTGTATCGGTGCATAGTAAATAATCTGTGTTGTGTCATGCTGCGTTTTGGTCACATCCTCATTATTCGCGTCATCACCAGCAGTAATGGAAAACGGGATACTTTCCTGATCGGCTGCTAAATTACCGGTTACTTCAATTCTTGCTGTATAGTCGATCCGGTTTCCAGATTCAACTTCAACACTTTGCCCCCCTATCTGACAGTTTTTAATATTTGATTCATGGTTTGTTGAAAATGCAACGGTGAGAACATCACCATTTTTAGCCAGCTCCATCCCATTTTCATTGCTGGATTGATAGCTCAATTGATTAATCTGAAGGGCCGAATAGAAAACGCACGTCGTGAAATGATCACCGGAAACATTATATGGCGGCGTATCGTATATATCCTGTAAAGTTAACGCAGTATTGATCACAGAACGATCCTGAAGATTTTCAACCGTGTATGTACCTGTCCAGGAAAAGCCGTCCTCCGACTTCATTTCGATTCTCTGATCAGCGATACGAAGATCCGTATTGGTCAATGGCCGGTTACACTCTAAGGACACTGTAATCTGGTCATTGTTTTTCACATAGTAGGTGTTTCCAACTTTGTTGCCGGTACAAGAGAAATTCAACTTGACGATGTTATTCATTGAAAGTGCCTTATAATACGTGATAACTTCCTCTGTATGAACTCCTGCCTCCTGACCAGCTGCATCTTTCACGCTCTCAATTTTCGAATCGTCTAAAGTGATTGGGCTTGCATCCTGATAGTCTTCACTGACTTTATGATTTGCAAAATACCGGAAATGATCGCCTTCTTTTTCCATTTCTAAGGCAAGTTCGCTGTTTCCGATCACAATTTTGCCGAGATTCATTAACTCATGATTGGAATAAAAAGAAAACCTCAGTGTACTGCCATTGATGGCCACTGAGGGATTGTTGTGATCAGATTCAAACGTGACATGACTAATTTCGAGTGGTGCATAGTAAACAATTTTATCATCTGTCTCTATAGTTGCTGTATTGCCATATTGGTCTGAAACGGCATTGATCTGTGAAAGATCAAGGGGAATATCGGTGAGATCTGAGAACATATTTTCCCTCACGATTAAATGGCAGTCATAGGATATGTTTCCCCCATGCTCCGTTTCATTCATTTCCAGTGTATTTTTTCCGATCCGAATTTGTCCAAGATTGACAAGTTTTCGATTTGATGAAAAGGAAAACGTCAGCTCGCTGCCATTTACAGCAATGCCCTTTTCAGGCTGATTTGAAGTGAAATGTACATCCTGTATTGATAATGGCGCATGATAAACGATTTTTGCGTCTGTCGATACCATTGCAATATTACCGGCAATATCTTGTACAAACTGGAGCGATGATAAATCCAGGGGAATCAGCACGCCATCCTCGTACTTATCTTGCGGCACAGTATACTGAGCGCTGTAATGATTTTTTCCTTCAACCACTTCATGCTTAAGTTCTATCGACGTATCCCCTATTTTTATCATCGAAAGATCTACCAGCTCCTGATTTGACAAAAATGAAAATGTAAGAACGCTTCCATTAATAGCCGACTGTGTTTCCTGATTGTCTGAAACGTATTTTATTTCTGTAATTTCAATGGGTTTATAATATTGGATACTGTCCTTTTCCTCGTTTGAATAAATGAACTCTTTTTCTTGACCATCTTGCGTAACAACGCATTGGATCTCGTAATTTATTTTTTCAACTTTTGTGGTTTCATCAATATTGTACTCAGCTAAAAACGCTCCTGTCGCTTCAAGATTCTCAACAGGTATCACTTCCTGTCCTCCGATTTTAACAGCCTTTACGAGCGTTTCTGGTGCGATTTTATAGGATAGATTTATCTTATCTCCTTGTTTACATATCATTGGATTCGCGTTCGTCGATTGAAACACAATTTCTGTAACGGCTTCAGCAACAGGTATTTCCTGTTCCGGTGTAGCAGCTGCAACAGGCATCTGCAAACATAACATCAATAATGCAAAAGTAAACAGCAGAATTTTGCATAAGTCCGTGGTTCTTTTTTCCTTAGTCATCTTCTCCTCCAACGATTCTAAAAATTTTTTGTTGTTCTTCATCTTCATCTAAAAGCACCGTCGGATGTAAAACATCTTTCTTTAACGGGTCGGTGCTGCTTTCATATTTTTTCACATGCTTTTTATATTCTTTTTTTTGTGCTTTATTTTTAAAAGAGCGTCTGATTGCTCTTATAGAGAGCACATTGTACAAAATGATCGACGCAATTAAAAAAATAATGCTTAAAACAAAAAATACATTTGAAATGTCCATTTTTGTTCCTCCTTTACTTAATTCATGTTAAAAATTTGTCCACTAAATTGCTAATTTCTATTTTAAGTTTGACTCCTTTACATTACTATATTTTTTAAAAGCGCGTTGTTTGGGTACTATTTATTGAATACCAAACATTTCCAGCTGAAGCTGTAAGGCGTTATATTGATATAAAAGATTTGCGGATAATTTTTCGTTTTGCTTTTCCTTTAACGTTTTTGCTCTTTGCCACAGATTGCTTGCCTCGCTATTATTTCCTGATTTTAGCAGGGCATCAATGGTATAAAGATAGCTCAAGAGATCACTGTCGTCTTTTCCAATGGCCGCCTTAAAGCTTTCTGCTGCTTTTGGATAATCACCTTCCGCATAATAGAGCTTACCTTTTGTAATATTTTCTTCTTTTGTATATTCCGCATGAAGATGATCTAACTTATTCCACCACGTGACAGCATCTTTTCGTAGGTTCATATCTTCTAAGTTATTTGATAGCCCCAATGCGATTAACTTATATGAAGGTATCAGCTTCTCATGGTTATTAAGGGCTTCCTGATCCATTGCTTTGAAAGTATTCTCAATAAAATTCAGATCTGTCTCTGTCCAAGTGTTTAATTTTGAATAGACATTGAGTAAAAGAAATAATGCATCCATTTTTTCATTTGTATCACCAGATGTCTCAATCAAATTTTTAATCTGCTCAACAATTTGTCCTGTGTCACCCTCTCCACTCACAATATTCCGAAGAATTTCTACTTTTTCACCTTTCATGTTTTTTAAAAGGTCTTTTGCGTAGTCCTGGTAAACAGGACTTTCTTGTTCGATACAAAGTTCCGCTAAACGAATTCGGAGAGACTCATCCAAATTCTTTATTGCAGTTCTTTCTCTGAAGACATCAAGGAGCGCTTTATTCTTCTCCCGGAAATTCTCGTCCGTTTTCTGCGGCAACATGAGCTGATATATCTTTTCATATACATCACTCTGCCCTGGGTCTTTAATCGAAGCATTTAAATAGGCTTCAATTGCATTGCTGTTCTCTCCGGCCTGCTCATACTTTACAGCTTGATTAAAAAAAGAATTGAACTCATTGCGATAAGCCTGAACATTGCTGTAATAGCCAAACATTCCGAGTGTAAAGAAGGCGATACACAAAATGACACTGCTCAGAAAAATGGCCAAACGTGCTTTATACCCTGAAATCGGATCACTTTTTTGTTCAATACGCTGCAAAGCTGCATAAACGTCTTCCGCACTTTTGATCCGCTGCTCATAATTAGCTTCACAACAAAGGTTCAATAAAGATACTAGTTCAGAAGGTTTTTCTTTTTCGTCAAGGAAACTGCAAATGTATTGGCCAAGCTTACCAATTGAGTATACATCTGTATACGTGCCCACTGGTATTGAACGGTCTGCATACTCCGGCGGTGAAAACTCTGCGGTTCCAGCTCTACGGTTTGTGGTATCCCCTATTTTCTTACAGGCGCCAAAATCAATCATCTTTAAAAATTGATTGTTGATAACAACATTGTCCGGCTTAAGATCACAGTACACATAGCCCTGCTCATGGAGATATTCCATCCCCTGGCAAATCTGTTTCAGCCAATTGATCGCCTGCATAACAGATATTACATTGTTTTCTAAAAATTCACTGAGCTGTACTCCATGAATGTAATCCATGACGATATACAATGCTTCAGGTTGATCGTAAATGGTCGGTAAAACACGCGGAAACATTGGATTTGAAAGCTTTGAGAGCATGATGGCCTCTTCCTTTTGACGCTGATACCCTTGAATATTATCCTTTTTATTTAATACTTTGATTGCCCACATTGCTCCCATCTGCAGGTCGGTGGCCAGATAAACAGTGCTGGTCGCACCTTCACCGATAAGCGATATGAATTTGTAGTGATCATCCAGGGTTGTTCCAATTAATTTTTTCATAACTTTTCACGCTCAGAACTTTTCAGAAGTAGTATATTTTCTTCAATCTGCTTTCGATCTTCAAGGGATTGCGCATTTTCAACTGAGTCTTCCCACCGGTGAATGACAATCACATAGGTTTTTCTTTTTAGTCCATATAAAGCTAAAGCTCGGTTTGCTTTTATACGAGTCGCATAAGCGGTATCGCTTTTGAATTGCTCTTCGTTGCTGAGCTCGCAATACTGATCATATGCTTCTCTGAAAAAACCGTCTTTAAGAATAATAGCAGCCTTTCTTTCCCGAATCATGGTGTTCAATTCTGGGCAGTGTCTTTCTGCCAGGTTGAGCATTTCGGTAAAATAGGCATTGATTCCGTTAATATCTCCAAAATGCACCAACTCTGTAAAAAATAAAAATACACCAATGTAACATCTAATCACATCGGTGTATGGAGCCTGACCACTTTTTAGATGATCCAGCTCATTCAACAGGTTAACTCCATCTGCTTTTTGATTCAGTAACATTTACACTCTCCTTTCAAATTTCAAGATGTTTCAGTATTTTTAAATTATTTGATAACTCTTTCTTGTTTTTATATACTAAACCTTTTAAAAAATTTTGGTAATCCTTAAAATCTTTGACGCGCTGTACGATAATGTAAAATCCTTCTCTGGCTTTACTCTCCTCGTCAGATAAAAACAGCTTTTTACTACAAGGCGAATACCTGTCCACCAAACGGAGAATCACAACGCCCTGAAGTGTCCCTTCCGCTAACGCAATGTAATCAGGGTGTGTTTGTTCCCATTGTGCCTGACTAAAATACAAAGTACTCTTATTCTCTGTTTTCAATACATACATGGCTCTCCCCTCAAAACTCTTAAATAAAAACAAAAAAGCCAGACTTTTTGTTAAGCCTGGCTTTCTTAATTTTTCGCTATCTTGTTAAAGAATAATTATCGCTCATTTTCCTCATCGTATGCAAGTCCATCCTTAAAAAATAATGGATTTTTTGCCTGCTGCTTTTCTGCGAGTTTAATAAAACTTGAATGGAGAATCAAGTTATATCGCAATCCCAGCATGGTTTTATAAAAACGACACCGTATGTCCGTAATGTTGGGCACAGAATCGATGAAATCACTGACTTCTTTTATATCAATGCGCTTCATCATTCTTTCTAAAGCATTATTGCAATCCTCATATTCCAGACTGTTAATCAGCCGGAAATAATTTATCTTTTTTCCGTTTTCTTTAATGGCTGAGTTTGGGAAATCATAGACGCGTTTTTTTATTTCATCAGAATTTGATAAGATACTGTCCATCTTCTCATCACTTAATTTGGGGTACCGACATGAGCCGCAGTCATATACAGGAGCAATTTTCACTTTAGCATCTTTTTTATTGATTATAAAACCCCAGTTACCATTATGCCTGTCAAAATTACCGATGAAAGCATCCACGATAAACATATCCCAAAAATAATCTTTCAGCTTTTGAACTTGGTAGATCGTCTGTTGCCCCAATGCATCCAAATGCTCACTCAGCTCTGTTCCACATCCGGATGTTCCCTGTTCATTTGGAATACTATTTTTGATTTGTGCAAATTCGTACAGACGGTCATTATCGTCAACAAAGTCTTTACACAATATAACTTCTTTATTTTGATATGTACCTAAAACTGTTTGCTGCGTTTCAACCCCCAGCATCTGAAAGATATGGCATCCAATATACTCAGAATAAATATTATTCGTATAAGATATATCTAATTGCTCACGTTCCTGAGCTTTTTTGGGATATTTCATTATTATAAATGATTGATTTCTTCTGTTCGGAACCACCATAAAATCTAAGAACTGATTGACAGTTTGAAAAATCAATTAAATCCATACTATTCATCCTTCTTTACAAATATTTTTTTCTCAGTTCTTCCGCTTGTTCCCAACTAATACAATGGTCATAGTAAGCCAAATTAATTGATCCTTGTACTTCATCATAGAGACAATCAAGGTAGTTAACATTATCTTCTATTCCCTTTTGAAGCCTGACAATATCATCGTATAAATATTCTGGTATTTTGAAGCTAAGACTGCTATCTATTTTCATTTTTATATTCAAATTTTCATTTCTCCGATATATCATTTTAACTATAGTATACTATACAATAATTAAAAATTGGTATAAAACCCTAATCTTCATACGATCTTTCCACTTCGAAATATTTTTCCTTTTGTTGAGGACTGAGCTTCCCCAATATATTCATCACTCTTATTTCACCTATATTTTTTCCATATAGAAAATCATAAAAGGCATCATTCGCTTTTAAATGCTGGCGAAATCTTTTCGTCATTTTTAAGGTTTGTCCGAAAACGGGATCGCTTTCAGAATTACCCGCATATATGTAATATAGATCTTTTAAAAGGGCTCTATATTCGTCACTATCAACTAATTCATTCATATAGAAAAAAACAATTCAGTTCTCCAAGAAATATCCCAAAAGTTCGATCTGGAAGAAGCTCGCCGCCACTCTCAACCTTTTCTTTCCTGGACTTAATTAAATTTTCCAACGTTTCAACATAAAATTTTTGCCTATTATTTAAATCAATTCTTAGAAACATAGAGCTCTCCTTTCAATATTATTTATTTAGTTAATACTGTACCGGAAGACTTTGTCTTCCGGTACTTAAGGAAAAGAAATGAAAAAGTGTGGCAATGTCCAGAATTGAACTGGAATAAGCCCATCTATACGCTCATTGCCGTGTCTGGAAGTGGCAGGAGGTTACCACTTCCATTAAAAAGGAAAAGATTGAGGGAACTGCCGGAATTAAACCGGCACTACCATTCAAGTTGTAGGCTTTTGCGTTCCCATATTGCTTGATGATCACTTTTGATCAATAAAAAACCGCCTGATTGCGTTCAGACGGCGTGTTATGCTATAATCGTGGTGCAGGGATACCTGTGGCACCGGTGCGGTAAATTGTGCCCCAGAGATGGGGTGATGCTTATGGATAATAATCAGTTAATTTTGATCTTGGCGTTAATCGCCTTTATCCTTGAATGCATCAAAAAAGACAAATAACCGTCCATAGCCTCGAAAACTTGACGGTTATTCGTTAGTTTAATGTCGGGGCTACCGTGCCCGGTGTCCCTGTTTCTTTTTATATTATAACACACTTTTGGGCTGATATAAAGTATCTTAATTTTCGTTATCTAATTTGGCAAAATTCTAACTGTATCTCAAGTAAATTTAGACTCGTGCCAGTCAGCTTACTTGAGCCTGATTTTCATTCATACTATAAACTACTGTATCATCGTTCAATTCAAGTATCCACAATACCTCTTGTTTTAAATCTTTCAATGCACCTATAATGCAGTTTACAAAATCCTGATCCATTTCTTCCTGAGTAAGTTGGATGTAGGGACGTACACTTTTATCCCAATATCCAGTTTGAAAAAATTCCTTATAGGAAGTTTTTCCTGTATCATTTACACATTTTGCAATATAGCTTTTCATTTTTTTCTCCAATATCATTATAATTTTTATTGAACCTCACCTCATTGAACCATTTCTATTAATAGCCCAATTAATACTTAAAAGGACAATCGGAACCAGTACAACCGTCGCCGCCGCTAAGATAACATAGCTGCGGTTAACCGTTTCTTTGATTTCTTCTGCCTGCGGCTCTGGAAAAATCCGTTCCCCTCTGACTAAAAGCCGGTGGCTGTTGACACCAATGGGGGTACAGGTCAGCAGTGTTACATAATCCTTGTCCGGTACAGCCTTTAATTCGTCCGTTTGATTGGGTTCAACCACTTTGATCTGATCCACCTTGTATGTCAAAATTTCATCCAGCACATGGATCTCAAAAGTATCTCCCTTGGTGAGCTGATCCAACTCGGTAAAAAGCTTTGCCTCGTTAAGTCCACTATGGCTTTTTTTGGCAGGGGGGCGGGCCCCCCCCCCCCAAAAGAAAAA
>OCAG01000167.1_pt1 | contig 72680 bp, 57 predicted proteins | sample 1477111 | NCBI WGS metagenome assembly OCAG01 (sample SAMEA2580288, study PRJEB22360) | human gut metagenome | biome: human gut; feature: human-associated habitat; material: faeces | place: Denmark | collected 2008/2010 | reverse complement strand
ATGACCACATACACGTGTGTGTACGCGGCCTTCAGGGTTTTGATGGGTGACAGCCAGTGTCCCATTTTCTCTTCTTCCTATAACGCTTTTATGCTCCTGCGATCATGACGCCCACCCCCAAAAGGATGAGCAGGACGTCCAGCAGAAATGTGAGCATTGAAAACTTCTTAAACGCTCTTTTACAGTATAATTTATGAACCATTAACAGCCCGGCGGACACCAGCTCCGCCGCGCAAACCAGCCCGAGGTACAGATTGAGCACCGCGCTGCTGGATTCGATCACAAAGGATAGCGGATAGGTGATGAAAAACGCGCCGCAAAAGCTGAAGACCAGGATATAAAACGCGGTCCATTCCAGGCTTGGGCCCTTTTTTTCTGCTGTTTTTTGTTGGGCATTGATCCGGACCAGCCTTTCTTCTGATATTCTTGCAATCTCAGAATCCGGGGCTTTTTTCAGCAGTCTTTTATATAGGTGCCGGGCTTTTTTATAGTCTCCATGGCGCTCCAGTTTTTGGGCGTTTTCAAGGATATCTTCCAGTTGAAACATGTTTCCCTCCTCTTATTTAGTAAGAATCGTTCCGGTTCTCCGTCGGGTTTCCTTCTTTTACAATCTCAAAATACGTTTGCTGCTCCACGGGCTCAAGGACTCTTTTGCCTAAGGTATGAACATCGCTCTCATAGAGTTTTTCTTTCAGCCGCTGCACCTTGTCGAAATGGGCCGCGTTAATCCTGCCAATGGCGTCTTCCAGTTTTTCCAGATCATCATACTGAACCACCATTTCGTTTACTTCTTCTTTGATACGAACCACTCTCAACGTGCACTGCTTGCTGCCTTTCGGCTTTTCTCCGCCACAGAGCTCATTATACTTTTTAATGATTTTTGTGATACCATCCTGAAACTCAGGATAAAGGCGGATGTCGATGCCCTTTGCCATGGCCCGCCGCAGCCACTGGACATTGGTCAGCGGCATCCCCACATCGGCCAATGGCTTCATATCCAATCCTGCTTCAAGGCCAAGCCTGAGCTCTTTTGCCCTTGCGCCGCCCAGCGCTGGGTTGCGCAGCAGGGTGTCGTCCAGTCCCTCGGACTGAACCCGGAAAATCTCACTCAGCTGCGCGCCGCTATACGCTGGGTTGGCGGTGCCAAGTACATCGGCACCCACGCACAGCCCATAATTAATCGCGACATTCTGTTCTATATTGAACGTATACCCTTTTTCTTCCTTTAAAGTTTTTAATATTTTTTCCATGTCTGGATGTTCCTGCTTTGATACATATCTTCGACGCATTTTTTCACCTTTCCCAGATTGCGAACTTTTAATTATTTTTCATAGACCTTTTTGATGTCAATCCATTGATTAAACGCAAAGCGGACATTCTTTCCAACGTCTTTATTTCCAAACAAGGGCTGGACGTCGATACGCTCGAGGTACCAATCCGGCCCGACGCCGCTCATATCCGAACGCACCTGGATTTTTTTCACATTGCCAATGGCGTTCTCAAAGTTGACGGTAAAGGTATCGGTATCCCCACGTTCCAGGGCGTTGCCAGGAATAAGCGATGTGATCTCAACCTCGTTGGTTTGCCCTTTGTCCCCAATGAGACGGACATAAATGTCCGCGTCGGTTCCTTCTCCTTTGGGCCACCATGAAAGCTTACCCGTTTTTACGGTCATACGGTAACGGGTAATGGCATTTTGGTCTAAGCTATAAGTATGAGGGTTTTTGTTCACGATCCATTCCTTACAGTCAAACGTTTTTTCACCGTCCTGTGTCTGGTTGTTCCAGACAGGCACTACCTGAACACTGTCTAAGAACCAATCCGCGCCGACGCCGCTCATATCCGAACGCACCGTGATCTTTTGAATCTCCCCAACGTTTTGATCAAAACTGGCAACAACGGAATGGCTGGTTCCCTTTTCAAAGGCGTTTCCGTTATAAAGCCCACTGACTTCCACTTCATTGGTTTCGCCTTTGGTCCCTGTAAGCTTTACGTAAATATCCGAATCGGTACCGGCCCCTTTAACATTGCCGGTATTGATCTTCAGACGGTATTGGCTGCTGTCTTCAGCTGTATTACTAAAGCTTGTCCACGTGTCGTTTACAATCCACTGATGGATATCAAATTTTTTTGTCTGTGTTTCGGTGGTATTGTACATTGGTACGACCTCAATGGCATCCAGCAGCCAGTCGGCGCCGGCGCCTGAGCGGTCTGTCCGAACCTCGATGCGCTTAATCTTTCCAACATCCTGATTGAAATTAAAGACGCCGACATCGTATCCCTTTGTCTCAAAGGGGTTCCCGCGCGTGTTAAACTGGTTGGTCATGCCGTAATTCAGCAGCACCTCATCGGTTGTTCCCTGATCGCCAACCAGGCGAATATAGACATCCGAATCCGTTCCCGCGCCAAAGGCCGTACCGGTTTTTACCTTTATCTGGTACTGAATCCCTTCTCCAAGCACAACCCCCTCATGAAGCGTGGGATTAAAAACCGTTCCGGTTATTTTATAACGCCGGGCGTTTCCGTTGGCTTCTTTGTATTCCAATGTTTTAACCGGCTTCCAGGAGGATCCGGTGCTCACATAGAAATCCAGCCGTATGTCTTTGGCGTCAATGGGAATGCGAATATCCTGATTTTCACCAAGCGCGACATTGTTGGTTGTCTGGGTTTTCTGTTCGCCTTCTTTCGTAACATAGGTTACGTCCATTTTAGAAACCGTCCCGGATTTATTTTCTAAAAAGTAACTTTGTCCAGCCGTATAGGTGGTGATGGGCAGCGTATTGCCGCCAAACAATGCTGAAATGACGTCTGACCCAAGGGACCCGAGAATATTAAAATGCGCGTTACCCGGCGCCCGCCGTGTCGTATGCACCGAAAAACCTTCCGGACTGTCAACCGTCAAGGTCGCGCCATAGCGGAAATGACTTCCAAAAACAAGCATGTCATCATCATAGGCCTGCACATCTTTCCGCTTTAAAAATTCGACTTTTATCCCGTTGGGGTTGGAATGGACATCCACTTTATACAGTTCCAGACGGTCATCGAAATTGAGCCCGTCAAATCCATTGGTATCAATTAAATCCGTAATGCTCCCCTGCTGGGATGCTTCGCTGGCAAAGGCAACCAGATAAACCTGATTGTTAACATCGGTCACCAGGGCAATATTCTGGTTTTCTTTCAGATTCGGCCCATCATATTGCCGCTCAACCCAGTTAAAGCTCACACCGTCTTCAGGAATCACCGATTCAAAGCATTGGTTCCGCACACCGATCAGGATAAGCCTTTCGGTTCCATCCGCAGCGGTGTAATTGGTGGCCCCCACGCAGGCGCCCGTCATTGACGGACCCGTCTCTCTTGGCAGCATCACTGCTTCCTGGCCTTCTTTTAAAGGTCTCAAGTCAACCATCAAGATATAGGAATCCGGGTCACCGTGAAGTCCATTCATCATGATCAGCATATCGCCCACTACCTGCATGCCGGAGGTATGAAAGCTCTTTGTCTGAGGCGGCACTAAGGTTTGAACCATTCCTCCCTGATCGTAAATAAAAATTTTGCCCGGGCTGCCATCGCCGTTCACATTGATAATGGTATAATCGCCATAATAGCCCAGACCCTGGATGTGGTTTTTCGTGGTGGTGATCAAATCGCTTGGAAAGCCTGCGGCAGAGGGTTCGCGGGTTTTATAGCCGGCGGTTGAAAGCTGGTCAAAAGCTTGCTCGACGTTATTCAGACGAGGGTTTTCCAGTTCTTCCTTACTAAAAGGCGTAAAAGGCAATGTGGTTTCGGGTGCTTCAGAAACTTCGGGCTGCTCAGGCACCTTGTTCGGAACTGCGGGTGTGGGCGCTGCTTTTTTTTCAGAAAAAGTATAGGGGTCCTCCTTTGTTCCGGCGCCGCTCTGCTCCAGCCCCTCTGGATTGACCAGAATCCCAAACGCCAGTCCTTCGGGACGGGTGTCTGGGGCAGCAAAATGCTGGGATTCCAAGGCGCTCGACTTCATGACAGACGCCGCGCGTGCCGAGACCATTTTTTTTGTGCCCATGCCTTCATCCAACGGCTCAACGGCATTTTGCGCGATCTGCTGAGCATCAATAATATTGACCTGCGCATCGCCGTTCACATCGCCTCTCGCCTTTCGGGATGCTTCCATCTCCCCGCCTGCTGCGCAGCTGAGGGCAATCAGCTGGGCGTCTAAAATATCAACTTTCATATCCGCGTTCACATCGCCCAGAATCGCTTCTTCTGTTTCTTCTGGTTGATTCACTTTCGGAGGCTCAACACCTGGCGCAGGGGCTGGCTCCGGCGCTTCGGGTATCGCCACACTGGGTACGGGGGCTGGCTCCGGCGCTTCTGGCGTCGCCACACTGGGCGCGGGGGCTTCTTCCAGGGCTTCTGGCGTCGCCACACTGGGCGCAGGAGCTTCTTCCAGTGCTTCTGGTATCGCTACGCTCGGTACAGGAGCCGCCTCCGGCGCTTCTGTTTTTTGCCCGGCTTTAAATTTCTCAAGGGCTTTTTGGACGTCCGCATCCAAAATTTCAACGGTATCGTCGTTTGGCAAAAACACTTTTACGGCTTTTGCCCCGCGGGCTTTTTGGGCATCCTCTGTGGTTTTCTTTTGGAGCGTTACCTTGTCTAAATGGGCTTTTTCAACCGCATTGAAGCTCTCTAAAAAATCCTGATTCAAAAACTGATACTGCGCTTCCGCGTCTTTTTCGATCAGTGCCTGATCCATTTCCAGCTTTTTATCAATGGCCGGATCGGTGCACAGGAGCAGACGTCCATCCACCTGTTCAACCACTTCCCACAGGTGGCCGCCGTAGGATACATAACGCTTTTCTTCTTTCGGGCCGTTTTCTTTCACCGTTACAGAGCCGGGTGTTTCTGCTGTGTTTTGAGTTTGAGCGAAAGCCGCGGTCTGGCTCAACACCAGACTGGCGGTAACGAGTACGCTGCAGATTTTCTTTAACATTTTCTAATCCTCCTGATTTTCTTTTAATCGTTCATTTTCAGCCGCGTTTCCTGCGGCACACATACAGCACATGATGGCCAATGCGGTCACAAAGCTGACCAGGCTTAACAGAAACGCCCCGATCCCCTCAAGGGAAACGTATACACCAAAAGCGCCCGCCAACAAAGTAAACTGTCCGGTTACAAGCCTGTACCTTCTGTTTTCACCTTTTCTTTTTAAATTTTGATGGATGGCCAGCCCAGCTCCGGCAAAGCCGGATGCCAGCATCCCCAGCAAACCATTTAGCATGACATACCTCTCTTTCCTGACGCCCTGGCCTTTTACAGAAGCCGATGCCGATGCTGCTTAAAGCGCATCGGCAGGCTTTTTTAGAATACAAATTTAAAACTGTTTTTCAGGATCTGCCAAATACAGCGCGATCTGCTGGGCGTCAATGATATCGACTTTTCCATCAAAGTTCACATCGCCGGCGGCTTTTTGGCGCTCGGACGGGGTTTCTCCAGCCGTAAGGAACAGCGCTATCTTTTGAGCGTCGATGATGTCGATGGTATCGTCACCGGTGAAGCTCCCAAGGAGGACATACTGAACCGCGGCCGCAATGGAGATGGTTGGATCTTCCGCCACATAGGCGGCTTTAAACTGTCCGCTTTCTTGATCATAGGTCAGCGGCAGGGCCTGGCCGTTAACGGTCATGACTGCCGGCACGTAGGATTTCCGTTCTCTGTTCCGGGTCAGGGTATAGGTGACGGTTTCTCCAGCCTCGGTGACGTGGTCTTTATCCGCTGTTACCGTGCAGCCGGTCACGCCTTCGGGCAATCCTTCCACCACGGCCTCCTCAACGGTCCCCCCTGCTTCGCCAATGGTCATGGTGGCCGTCATGGGGGCTGGTGCCAGGTGGTTATCGTCCACGGTGAAGGTGGCGGTCACCTTGTAGACGCCCGCTTCTTTTGGGGCTTCGGTGGTTTTCACGCCGTCCTTTTCATAGGTATAGCTCACGCCTGTAATCCCACAGCCCTCTGGATAGACGGCTTCCAGGCTGTGCGGTTTTCCATCTTCCGGGAATCTCGCACTTTCAAAGACTACGCCTTTAATTTCGGCTTTTTGAATGTTCGCGCTCACCTGCTCAACGCTTAAAATATAGTGGTCCGCGTCTTTACCCGAAAGCACAATGCCTTCCACCGTCACTTTTTTATGGTCGCCGGCGCTGGCGTCCTCAAAGGTTCCGGTGGCCTGCTCCCAGTCCACGGTATAGCTGCCAAAGCCTGGATCCCCGGTAAAGGTGGCCTGGCTGAAATCCAGCGCTGCGTCGGTGGTGCCATCGTATACCTTATCCTCAGCTTTCACACCTTTGATGACCAGCGGGCTTTTTTCGCTCACACGAATGGTCTTGCTCAGCGCTTTATCGCCGCCCGCATAGGCTGGCAGCGCCAATCTGGCGGTAAAAGTCTGGGTGGTTTCGGTGGTTCCGAAATCGCCGGGGACTTCCGGCGTCCAGACAAGGGGTTCGTCCCGGGTTTCCTTGACCACGCCGTCTTCGGAGGTGTAGGTGACCGCAAGGGTGTCGCTGAGCCCCAGCTCTTCTTTGGCATAGGGTTCCTCACGGACGGTCAGAGTGGTATCCGCAAAGGGTTCATAGACGGCGCTGACCGGTTTTACCGTTACATTCTGCAGGGTGAAAAACTGTCCGTCTCCGCCGACTGCCGCCACATAGGTGTAGCTTCCGCCTCTGGGGTTCCAGGCCGTGCCGGAGGGATTCCATTTGCGAATGGTTTCGGTTCCTCTGGTGCCGTTGTCATAGACCACGGCCACTTCCTTGGACAGGCTGTTCGCCAGACTTTCGGCGCTTTGGTTGCGGTCGTCATTGGCATACATTTCAATGGGCTCTGGTGATTCCACACGCACGGCCTGACGGTCATTAAACGTGACCTGTGAGACCAGCTGGCTGTCCTGGGCGGTGACGGTGTAAAAGCCGGTGCGCACCTTGCCAGTACCGGATAAAGGCACCTCGGTTTTGCTGTTAATGAGCAGCTTACCTGGCGTATGGTTGTCACAGCTCGTGATGGTGTAGTGGATGACGTCCCCGGTGCCCACTTCACTTTTTACTGTCATGGGGGCTCCCTGGGCATCGGTCATCTCGACCTTACATTCGCCGCCTTCACAGGGGGAGGTCTTGGCGATGATGGGCGCCACTGGGTTAAACTTTGTCCGGATGGTTAATCCCGCGCTGGCTTCGGACGCCTCTGTGTTGGCAGTGGCTTCCACACTGGCTTTAAAGCTGTAGGCCTTTCCAGACTCAAGGTTTTTGAAGACCGGGCTGTATTTATCCGCCGGATTATCCGTATAGGTTGTACCATTATCTTTTGAAATCTGGTAGACCACCTTGGCGCCGGCAGCCTTGGCGGCGCCTTCCAGGACAACGGGTTTCAGCGCAATGCTGTTCAGGCTGATGCTGTCCGCCTCTGGCGCTGCCGGAGCGGCCACGGCGGCTTTTACAATGACACCATTTTTATAGGTAGCGCCAAGGGCGTACCAGTCGGCGTCGGCGCCGGTCAGGGTCAGGCCTTCCACGGTATAGGTCAGGCCTGTGCCCACATTTGGTGTCTGGAAACGGATGGTGGCGGTCTCTGCGGACAACGCAACGTCTTTGTGTGCCGCATCAAGGCTGGCAGGATCCAGTTTAACCGGCACGTTTTCCAGGACGGCGCTGCCGTCGTAGGTTTTGGTAACATCGTCTGCCTGAATCTCCAGTTTTACCTGGGGTCTGGCGGTGATATCAAAATGCGCTGAGAGGACTTCGCTCGTGGCTGCGGTTGCCCATTGGGGCAGCTGCACACTGCCGGTGATGTCCACAGCGCCGGATGTTTTCCCAAAGTCCTCGGGCAGCTGCCATGTGATGGCCGTTGTTTTATCGGCCGGGTCCACGTAGCTGTCATAGCCGATGCTGGCTGTCATGGGCAGCCCTTCGCCTTCCAGATCGGCCAGGGTATAGCCCTGGGGCCGTTCCTTAAGGGTGATTTTACCCACAGTGGTTTCAACCGTGGCGTTCACAGGCTTCACGGTCACCGACTGGGTCACTTTGGTCTTTGGATGGTTTTTGAGGGTGCCTTCATAGGTCAGGTCCGCCCCCTTAAGCGCCCACGCTCCGCTTTTCAGCTTCCAGTTTTCCACCCGGTCGGTGCCTTCGGTTTCGTTGTCATACTGGAACTGAATGGTTTTGGGCAGGCTTTTCAAAAGTTCCTCTGGGCTCTGGTTGCGCGCATCGTTGGCGGCCATGGTAATCGGAGCGGCCGCGAAGTTTTCAACGGTTTTCGGGACAGCTTCCGCCGAGGCGGTCACGGTCGTATCGCCTGGATGGATGGTGTAGTCATAGTACCAGGTGCGTTTTTCATCGGCGGCTTTGCGCATGCCATCTGTCGTTGTCGAAAGCGCCAGTTCATTGCCTTTAAAGGTAAAGTGCATGGTATGGCTGTCGCAGTAGGTGATTTTGTAGGTGACCTTGGTTCCCGCGTCGGCCTCCAGCAGGTCATTGATTTTTTTGTTCTCGGCGTCGTAGAGCTCTACCTTACACGCCTGGCCGGCTGTGCAGTCGCCGTCAACGCTCAGAACCGGCGCCACGACGGCCACCTTGGTGGTGATGGTCGGGCTGGCAGCGGACGAAGCCGACGCTTCGGTATTGCCGGTGGCGCCCACACGGGCGTAAAAGGCGTAGGCCGTGCCGGGCTCCAGCCCGGTGAAAACCGGACTTTGCTGCCAGTTTACCTGATCCTTACTGTACTGTACTCTGGCCCCTGCCGCCACAGCGGTAGGATCGGTTATGTCTACCTCCTTCAGGGTCACACTGGTGGAGGTGGTTTTTTCGGCGTCCACTTCCGGCGCGGCCGGTGCGGTAATGCCGGTTGCCTTGGTAATCTTGCCTTTAATGTCACAGGCGCTCCAGTCAATGATGTAGTTCGCCGCGTTTGCACCGGTCAGGGCGTCGCCGGTCACCGTCACTTTTTTATCGGTGCCTACGTTGGCATTGTCGAATTCGGCGGTTAAATTTGCGTTTGTGTTAAATTCGACAGTATCACCCGGGGCAATCGTACCTGCCAATTGGGCGCCGTCTAAGACCAGGGTCGCCTCCGTTGTGCCGTCATAGGCCTTTGGCGTGACGGTAATGCCGGTCACGGTTAACTGTGTCGCGGTTTTTACGGTCGCGTCAACCGTTGTGCCTGCACTTGGCGCTGTGGCCCAGGCCGGCAGGGTGACGGTTCCGGCAAACGTCTTGCTGGTTTCCTTACTGCCCGTGGTGCCAAAATCGCCCGGTGTATTCGGATCCCAGCTCACCGGACAATCCATGGGGGCAACGCTATTGTCAAAGCTAACTTCAAAGGTGCTGCCCAGTCCCAGCTCTTCCATGGTGTAGGCCTTTTCACGGATGGCGATGGTCTTTTCTGGAATGGGGGGGATGGTAGCTGTCACTGCTTTGATCGTGACCGTTATTTCGGCTGTCTTGCTCTTATCACTGAACAGGGTGCCGGTATAGGTATAACTCTTCCCTTTAGCGTCCCAGTCTGGACTTCCACTCTTTTTAGCCCACTGCACAAGCTCCTGTCCCGTTACCCCATTGTCATACGTAACTTCAAGGGTCTGGGGCAGGCTCTGCTCCAGGGCCTGCTGACTGGCGTTAATTGGGTCGTTGGCTGTCGTGGTGATGGCGTCGGGGGCTGTAACGGTTTTAACCGCCCGTTTGTTAAAGGTTGCTTCGGCCTGGATGACCGTATCGTTCTCTGTAACGGTGTATTGCGCCGTATAGGTTGAAAGCCCCTTCTCATCCGGTTGGCCGCTCGCTGTCATCTGTACGGCCTGGCCGTTGATTTTCAGGCTGGTGTTTTCATCAACGCTGAAATTTTCAGACGGCTTCACTGTATAAGTGACCGTCTCGCCTTTGGCGGCGTGTTTGACATCGGCGGTGATGGTACATGCCGGGTCCTTTTTTCCAGCGCCTGCCTTGGTGGGCGCCGCAACCTGGGCGTTGGTTTTGGTGGATGTGGCTGTCTTTGTCGCCTCAGACGCGGCGTTATTGCTGGTTTCGGCGTAGCGGGCATAGAAGTCATACGCGGTGCCGGGTTTTAAGCCGGTAAAGGTGCCGCTTGTCTGCCAGATCGTGGGCTGCTGACCCGCTTCGGCGCTGGCGTATTCCAACAGATAGCCCTCAGCCGGATTTGTCACGCTGACGGCTGCGCTGGTATCGGTGACACTGTCGGATGCTACCGTCACCGCGTCCGGGGCTGTGACGTTGGTCTGCTTGGTGATGGTGGCGGTCATGCCGCTGAAATCCAGAACGTATTGATCCGCTTCTGGGCCAGTGATGCTCAGGTCGGAGACGCCTGCGATGGTGCGTTTGCCCACGTTGGGGCTGTCCAGATGGATCGTCGCACTGCCATCTTTTTTCAAGGCGTATCCTTGTAAGGTCGTTCCGTTCACCTTAAGGCTCATCTTGTCAATGTCATTTACATTCCAACTGGCAGTATCGGTTCCGTCATAGGGCTTATCATAGAAAACTAATCCACTCACCGTTACCGGAATACCAAAGGTAACTTCCCGGCTCAATGTTGGATCCGGAATCGTTGCCCATTCAGGAACGCTTACCGTACCCGTAAAAGTCGCGCGATCGGTCTGGTTTGCGCCAAAGCCGGACGGCACTGCCGGGCTCCACACAACCGGTACGGCTTTGTCGGTCTGGGTTTCAAAGCCGGTGCTGGTATAGGTCACCTCAATGCTGCTTATAAGCCCCAGCTCCTTGGCGGTATAGCCCCCGGTCTTCACTGGAAGCTTAATATCCCCGATCGGCTCAAAAGCGGCAACCACGGGCAGCACCTTAACATCCTGAGCCGCCCTGGCTTCGCCAACCTGGGCTTCATAGGTATAGTCGCCCCCCTTTATGTTCCAGGCGCTCTCCTTTTTCAGCTGCCAGGACGCATCTTCTTCTCCTTTTGTCTGGTTATCGTAGGTTACGCCCACTTTTTTAGGCAGGCTCTCCGCCAGGGCCTGGGCAGACTGGTTCGAAGGATCGTTTGCGTAGAGGGTTTTGGGCGCCTGGGCGTCAACGCCTTTTACGGCACGTTCATTAAAATGGGCCACGGCGTTAACGGTGGTATCCCCTTCTTTTACCGTGTATTGAAAGACCGCTGTTTTGGTCTCTGGATCTACCGCTGCGGTATCAAAGGCCCGTTCATCGCCGCCAATGGTCATACTTGGCGTATAGCCCTCCCCATAGGTGACGGTATAGGTAATGGTCTCGCCAAGATCGGCTTCTGTTTTGTCGGCTTTGACGGTATTGGCCAGATCGGACTGGCCCGGGCCGTCCTTGGTAGCTGGCGCCACCACGCTCTTGGTACGGATTTCCTGGGTGTTGGTGCCGGATTTAAAAGCATTTACGGTCGCCGCGGTGTAATCAATGAGGCTGTAAACCGTTCCGGGCTGCAGGCCTGTCACCTTCCCGCCCACAATGGTTTTTGGCGTGGTCTGGCCGCCGCCGGTATACTGGTAAACGCCCTGAGGGTTGGGCGTAAAGTGAAAACCGGTGGTGCTTCGGGTAATCTGGTCGGCCGGCACCGAGGTGGTGTTTTCGGGCCGGGCGTCAATGGCGTATGCCGCGGCAACCCCTGCCGGGATTTCCCCGTTCTTAGCGGCGCGCACATAAAGGTTTTTGCCAATAAAAGCAGAAATCGAAGCCCCGTTCGCCACCTGATCCCCATTAAAGTCCTTTTGCGTATTCATTTCATAGCCTGCGTTAATGGTAATGGTTTCCTCCGGATACGTTACCACCGCGCAGTTTTCTGGGTCTGCCGGCGCTGCCTGGAGGGTATAAATTGTACTGGCTGGGCTCATCCCCGTTCCCTGGTTATCGGCAGCGCAGACGAAATCATAGGATGTGCCTGCTGTCAGGCCGCTGATGGTGACGGTGTCGCCGCTTGCCTTGGTCCAGGTGTACTCGGATGGTGCTTTATTCGCTTCTGTATACGCGTAATATAACTCTGCTTCACTGTTCAGGGTGACCGTGGTGTCCGTACGGCTCGCAAGGGTTGGGGCGCTTTGCGCCGCCGTCTTTACAATGCCTTTTGCGGTCTGCTTTGCATCATCCCCCTTAAAAAGCTCGGTTCCCTGGATCTCCTGCGCCAATGCCGTCGCGCCGGTAGAGCTCAAGAGCATCACGCCGGACATGACGCCTGCCGCAACTTTTTGCGGTATTTCTTTTGTTCTCATTTTTTTCTTCATGGATGATTTCTCCTTTTACTGTCCAATCTCATATGCAATAAGGGCGGGCGCTCGTTTTGCTTTTCCAGATTGGCTGCAAAATCCAACGTCCGCCCAATTGTGTTAAATGCTTTTTGTCTTAGAATTTCGTGTTTTTTTGTGTGCTGAAAAGAAGATCGCGCTTCTTTCCGGTGTGCTTAAATGATTTGTGTGTGTAATAATTAAACGATGATTTGTTCGTATTCTTTTGTGTTCACCCTATAAGGGATTACTGCATTTTTCTTCTCATACGGAAAACCTTGATGCCGGAAACCACTAAAATGGCTAAACCGGTTGTCAGGAAACCAAAACCATTGACCGCATCCTGAGAGAAGTTTAAGCCGGTTACTGGATTTTTGACGTTGGATGGGGTTTTGCCATCGGTATTGCCGTCAATGGTTCCGCCGCCGCCTGCTGAAGCCTCAGAAACGGTAATTTTAAATTCAATGGACTTGCCGCCATAGGTTGCGGTTAAGGTCTGTTCGCCGGCTTTTGTTTTGTCATAGCCGGTGATTTCAGCGTCGGATAATGGCAGCTCACGGACGGCTTCGCCATCATTGATGGTGGCTTTCATCATGCCGCCTTCCAGGTTTGGCATCGCGTCGCCAACGGTGGTTTTTCCAGTCGGTGCCTGGATCAGTTCCAACGCGGTAACCGTGGCTGCTTTAATGTTGATAGTAAAAGCGTTTTCCAGCTTCTGTCCGCCAAATTCAATGGCGACCGGTACGGCTTCGCCGACCTGGTTCATGTCCACAATGGCGGTGGCCTGGGCCATATCCATCTCGACATCGCCTGCCTGTTCATAGGTCACCGTTAATTTACCGCCGGTTAAATCGATGGCGTCGCCCTGAAGGTAATCCACCTTGGTCGGCGCTGCCGCGACAGCTAAGGCTTTGACGATATCTGCTTTTACCGTTACATCTGCGGAAGCGGTGAATCCCCCGTCCTCAGTGGTTGCCGTAATGCTGGCGGTTCCTGGGGCCACAGCGGTCACTTTACCGTCTGCGTCTACGGTTGCCACCGCATCGTCTGAAGAGGTCCATGCCACGTTGGGGTTGTCGGCGCCTGCCGGCTCAACCACTGCGGTGGCCTGGGCGCTCTGTCCCGGGAACAGCTCGGAAGCGTCTAAGGATACGGATACACCGGTAACCGGTACTGGGGCCGGCGGCGCTTCGGTAATGTTCACGCTGCTGGCAGTACCGCTGCAGTTGGCAGTGATTCTATCGGCAGCTGCGTTCGCAACAGTCTTTAAGTACATTTCAAGGCCCGCGTCTCCGGTGGCACCGTCTTTAACCTTGAAGGTTACCGTAAACAGATCGGTTGCTTCAGTCATGGGTTTCTTTCCTGTCATGTCAAACCAGCTAGCGTAAACGCCGGTGAAACCGCCGCCGCCAGGTTCAACAATCGGTGCATAGCTTGAATCCGTTGTGCCAGCGACTTCCAGCTTCGTAACGTCATATTGCAGCGCCACTTCATAGGAACCCACCGTTGGTTCCGGGGTCGCTGAAACAGCCACGGTAAAGGTGTCGCCTGGGTGCACCTCGGTTTTATCCGCCACGGCGGAAAATACAGCGGAATCCCCCGCTGCTTTCGCTCGCGGCATCATCCCCGGGATTGCCGCTGTTGCAAGCAGACTCAGTCCCAGGAAGCCTGCGATCAGTCTGCTTGAAAGTGTTTTTGCTTTCATTTTTTCCTCCTTAAAGAAAATAGAATAAAAATTTATATCAAGCGCGCGGCGTTTTTGTCCGCGCGCTTAATAACCTTAGTAACAGTGTCTGAAATTTAAAAACTTTTCTAAAAAACGATGCTTGTATCCGCTGCGTATTGTGCGATTTTTTGGGCGTCAATGATATCGACTATTCCGTCAAAGTTGACGTCTCCGGCTGCTTTTTGCATGTCTTCAATATTTTCGCCGCTCGCGAGCGCCAAAGCGATCTTTTGCGCATCAATAATATCAATGACCTCATCGCCGCTGAAGTTGCCTAACAGAACGCATTTGGCGTCTGCTTTAAGCGCGGTATCGCCTTCTTTAATGGTGTATTCGGCGCTGTAGCCTTTGCCTTCTGCCAATTTTGTTAACACAACGGTTTCGCCGTTCATGGTAAAGCCGTAAGGCACATAGGCTTCACGGACTGCGGCGGGCGCAAACTGATACGTCAGTTTGTCTCCGGCCATTACGGTATCCCCTACCTGTACCGCTTCCCCGTTTTTCAGGATTGTGGCGTTCATGCCGGCTGCCTGTTCTTCGGTCAGTCCAGTGGTGATTTCTTCCACCACCACGCCCGCGGTCTTTTCTTTAATCACGAGCTTGGCGCTCATGGTTTCGGGTTCAACCACATGGTTGGCGTCGGTTTTAAAGGTGGCGGTTACCGTATAAGTTCCCGGAACGCTTGGCGGCAGGTTTACCGCTTCGCCTGAACCTTCTCTCTCATAGGTGTAGCTGACGCTCACACCCTCTGGCAGTGTGCCTTTGATTTCAATGGTCTGAGGATTGCCGTCTTCGGTCACGGTTTTGTCTTCCATGCTAATATCGGAAAGGGTGATCGTTGCCGGGATAATTTTACCGGTCACCCGGTTTAAATCCAGACTGTATTTATCGGCGTCGGCGCCGGTCAGGGTTAAGCCGGTAACCTTCACTGAAATGTTGTTTCCGACGTCGGCTGCATTGAACTCAGCAACGGCTGTGCCTTCTAACTGGACGTCAGTTCCTGCGGTTAAGGATGCCGGATCTAAGGTCGGCGTTTCGGCCACAACGGCGTCTTTCGTGCCGTCATATACCTTATCGGCAATCTTAATTTCCGGAATCAAAATAACCTTATCGCTAATGCTCACATTGACGGAAACCGCATCACTTGTGATGGTCGCCCATTCCGGCACGGCGGCGGTTCCTTCAAACACAACGGGTGCTTCGGTCGCTGTCTTACCAAAATCCGCTGGCACTTCGGTGATCCACTGAATGGCAGGGTTGCGGTCAGCCTCACTGACGGGTACACCGGCCGGGTATTTACAGCCAACGGTTTCCGGTAAGCCTAAGGCTTCAATGGTTGGATAGCCTTCGGCGCTTACTGTGCGCATTATATCGTTTAATGGATCCAGCTCTGCGTTCACGCTGTTAACAGTCAGCACTTGTTCCACCATGGCGTCACCGCCGCGTACAACGTAGTGGTAGGTATTTCCCTTGAGGCTGTAAACGTCGTTGGTCGCCCAGCTCAGCCCCAGATCGGAGGCTTTGCCGTTTTTCGTTGTGCCATTGTTATAGGTCGCTTTCAGAATAATGTTATTGTCAATATGGCTTTGCAGCTGGTCGGCGCTGGCATTCTTCTCATCATTCGCAAAGAGGTCAAGGTCTGGCGCTTCGCCTACCTTTTCCAGTCCGGTGATTTTCAGCGCGCTATCGCTAATGCTCACATTGACAGAAACCGCGTTGCTTGCGATAGTCGCCCATTCCGGTACGGCGGCGGTTCCTTCAAACACAACAGGTGCTTCGGTCGCTGTCTTACCAAAATCCGCTGGCACTTTGGTGGTCCACTGAATGGCAGGGTGGCGGTCAGCCTCACTGACGGTGACACCGTCCGGGTATTGACAGTCCGCGGTTTGCGGTAAGCCCAGGGCTTCAATGGTTGGATAGCCTTCGGCGCTTACTGTGCGCATTATATCGCTTAACGGGTCCAGCTCTGCGTTCACGCTGTTCACGGTCAGCACTTGTTCTGCACTGGCGTCACCGCCGCGTACAACGTAGTGGTAGGTGTTTCCCTTGAGGCTGTAAGCGTCATTGGTCGCCCAGCTCAGCCCCAGCTCGGAGGCTTTGCCGTTTTTGGTTGTGCCGTCGTTATAGGTTGCCTTCAGAATAATGCTATTGTCGATATAGCTTTGCAGCTGATCGGCACTGGCATTCTTTTCATCATTCGCAAAGAGGTCAAGGTCTGGCGCTTCGCCCACCTTTTCCAGCCCGGTGATTTTCACATCGCTAATGCTGACATTGACGGAAACCGCGTTGCTTGCGATGGTCGCCCATTCCGGTACGGCGGCGGTTCCTTCAAACACAACAGGTGCTTCGGTCGCTGTCTTACCAAAATCCGCTGGCACTTTGGTGGTCCACTGAATGGCAGGGTGGCGGTCAGCCTCACTGACGGTGACACCGTCCGGGTATTGACAGTCCGCGGTTTGCGGTAAGCCCAGGGCTTCAATGGTTGGATAGCCTTCGGCGCTTACTGTGCGCATTATATCGCTTAACGGGTCCAGCTCTGCGTTCACGCTGTTCACGGTCAGCACTTGTTCTGCACTGGCGTCACCGCCGCGTACAACGTAGTGGTAGGTGTTTCCCTTGAGGCTGTAAGCGTCATTGGTCGCCCAGCTCAGCCCCAGCTCGGAGGCTTTGCCGTTTTTGGTTGTGCCGTCGTTATAGGTCGCTTTCAGCATAACGCTATTGTCAATATGGCTTTGCAGCTGGTCGGCGCTGCTATTCTTCTCGTCATTCGCAAAGAGGTCAAGGTCTGGCGCTTCACCTACCTTTTCCAGCCCGGTGATTCTCCGCTCATCCATGAATGCTTTCATGTTGAGTTTTGTGTCCCCTGGTTTTACCGTATAAGAATATTTGGCAATGCCATCAACCACTTTTACACCTGCCGAAATATCCTCTCCATTTAAGTTGAACTTGACGAACGTATGCTGCGGGCAGGGAGTCACGGTGTATGCCACAACATCTCCCACACCAATTTCGTCGTTGACTGTTTTGGTCTCTATCTTGCAGCTGCAGCCTTCCAGTGGCTGTCCCAGCTCATCCACCAGTGTGGCTTCGCTTGTAATGGGAACCACGTTCAGGGTCACCGTCGCGGTGCGGCTGTTGCCTTTGGCAATGCCCTCGTCGGTGGCGGTGGCGATGACGTTAAAGGTCGTTCTGCCGGTTGCAGTCGGTGTACCGGTAATCCGGCCATCACTGGTGAGCTTTAAGCCCTCCGGTAAAGCGGCGCCTGGTACCAAAGCGTAGGTATAATCGCCGTTTCCGACGGCTACACTGCCTTCATAAGGCCCTCTCAGTTGCGCGTCGGCCAGTTCCGGCGCGTAGGCAAAGGGCTTAACCATGAAAGCGGCGCTTTCGGCTTCCCAGTAATTATCCTGATCGCTGACAAAGGTTTTAATATCGTATGTTTTATTTTTTGACAATCCCGTAAAGGTATAGTCGGTCTTGCCGGAGGTAACATTCTGAGGGTTCCCGACAGACTGCCCGGTTGCGTGGTCAAAGGCCTGTATCGCCACGGGCACGCCGCTTACCACACTGCTTACCTGAACGGTCACATTGTCTTCGCCAACGCTCTTTATACTAAAGCGTCCCAAATCGGCCGGAACAACGGTTTTCTTTAAAGACACATTTGGGTCGGTAAAGGTAAAGCCACTGCCATAGGCCAGGTTTGCTCCTGGATTAGCGTAAACTCTGGAATCTCCGGCAACCGAAGCGTTGATTTTTTTGTTGGTGCCGGGGGTGGTCCACAGGTAGAGCTTCCCGGACTGTGTTTTCAGATTCCTGCCATAGCTTTTACCGTCAATGGTGGCATTCTCAACCACGGTATTATCACCGGACATGTTGCCAAGACTGATGGTGGCCGGATAGACGTTATTGGTCGCACTGTTCTGCGCGGTTACGTTCATTCGCCCGTTAACCACGTTGAAAGAACCGCTATCAACCTTTACATTAAAAGTATTGTTTTCAATGGCGCCGACGTCCATAATGGTTTTATCACTCGAACGGGTCTCCGCGCTTACAGTACCGCCTTTAACATTGAAGTTCACGGTATTCCCTTTGGACTGGGTCCATTTGCTGGTGGTGGGGTTGTTTTTATTCATGGCGCCAACTCCAACCGCCGGTGATGTGGCAAGTTTGTCCCCTTTGTCCTGGGAAAGCATCTGGAGCTTCCCGCCGGTAACGTTGCAGGTCACGGTTTGATTCTGAGCAAGCAATCCGACGCCAATGGCGGGACCGGTTGCATCGCCGGCTTTTGTGTCCGATGTGTCCAGGTCATTGTGGATAGTGATGTTACCGCCGCCGATATTAGCTTCAATATTCTGCCTATAACTTACGCTTGCTCCTGTGCCAATACCAGGTGCCTGACCCCGAACTACAATATCAATCATTCCACCGTTAATGTTGGAGGTGACCGATTGTTTTGTAGAGCTATTAAGCATGCCATAAGCCGTAACTCGTGCATTACCCGCACCACCAATTGCCGCGCCACCATAATAGCTAGTAAGGTAAATCTTGGCTGTTGATGTTTTGGGGATATTTAAAGTGACATTTTGGGTACCTTTTTCAATATGCCCAGTTCCAATAACAGCTCCTGAACGTCTGTTTCCATTTTCTTCCACTAGTGAAGGGTTGTCTGCTCTTACCGTTCCGCCATTAATTGTTATGTTTACTTCTGCACTGTTACCATCAACCGTTCTTCCCGTTCCAATCGCTGCTCCTACTCCAAAACTATGCGCTTCAACAACAGCTGGATCGTTGATGGTCAGATTTAAAATTGAATTATAAGTATCTGCACCAACAGCTGGTGCTCCATACTTTGAGGTTGCCTTAACCATACCGGAATTAACCGTCAATGATGCCGACCCTCCCCAACAAGTACCAATTACCGGATAGGAGTAAGCAGCATTTCCTATTTGGCTTAAATCTAACACTCCACCATCATCATAATCTGCAATTGTAACGTTAGCTTTATCCCATAAGCCAAGAACTGTTCTATCCTCTGAGCCAGTAGATTTAGCTGTATTTTCCCCTTTAAGTAAAAACGTTACATTAGCACCTTGGTTTACCGAAACAAAAACTCCGCCTCCTTGCCAATTCAAATTTTCCAGTATAACTGTTGCGTTAATATTATTGGGGACACTTATTACGTTCCCTGTCGTCGTACCGGAATTTTGATAAATACGGACGACTTCTTTATCTTTAACGGTCACACTTCCAGTCGCCAAATCCACTTCTCTTGTCGGCGTTACCGGAGCGGCTTTAGCTTCTCTGGCGGGCAGGACAGCGCCTGACAGCAACAGCACGATGCTCAAAACCAACACCAACAAGGGCTTAAAAAGCGTTCCGCCTCTTATTAAATCATTTTTATTCATTGTTATGTCCTTTCGTTATTTTAATCTTTTTGTTATCCATGATAACCTGTCTTCTATCGCATGATCCGCTCAACCCATAAGCAGCATCCCTCCTTTACCCGTTGATTAACACTCGGTTTTCTGTTCCTTTGCTGACTGCGTACCGCTTGATAAAAGACCTCTATTCATCGGTATCTTACCGTGAATAACACTTAAGGGGCAGAAGAGAGCTGCGCTGGTTGGAACATTTCTCTTCTGCAATTACAAAAAAAGGTAAAAAGGTGAGATTAAGCATGAAACGGCTTTTGGCGCGTACCGTTTCATCTCACTATATATTCAACAGAGCGTTGCTTTATGCTTTCTCTGCGAATAGCACATTTTTTCATTCGAAGAAAAGCGGCGGCGATCTCGGGGTCAAACTGAGTGCCTATGCCTTTTTCAATTTCACTTAAAGCGTCATCGGCTGAAAGCCGGCGCCGGTAGCACCGGTTGTTAACCATGGCGTCCCAGCTGTCTGCCACAGCGCATACCCTTGCCAGAAACGGGATGGCCGCTCCTTTCAGCCCCGACGGGTAACCGCCGCCGTCCCACCGTTCGTGATGGTCTCTGCACACAATGGCTCCAATCCGGCAAAAGTCTTTCTCTTCCGAATTTTCTGCCAGCTCTCTGAGCTGGTCAAACAAGATACTCCCAAAACGTGTGTGCCGTTTCATGATTTTCCATTCTCCCGGGCTCAGGTCCTGCTTTTTCTTTAAAACCCCCCCTGGCACAATGCACTTGCCGAGATCATGGTAGTAATATGGTCGATGGCCGGCTAACCAGACAGCGCTCATTTCGCTTCCCTGATTCAGCTGCTTTAAAATTTCATCCATGAGGACGCCGGTTCTCTGGCAATGCCTCTGAACCTCTCCCGGACAATTCCTTAAATATTCGTTAACAGCTTCAAGCATTTTTCATTTCATCCTTGTCTTTTTTGCTTTTTAGGGTATACTATTACCGCTAAAATCCTTCAAAAAGTCGCAAAATTATGTATTTTGCGTCATCATACAACTTTTGGATATATTTCTTCCAACATATTTTCAATTTGCTTTCTCAATCGGTGCGGACACCTATCTTTATTTAAACGGTTCATAAGCTGTATTGCATTCTGTTTATCAGTATCGGATGGATGCACATAGATATCCATTGTCGTCTTTATCTGAGCATGTCCCAACATTTCACTGATTAATTGAATATCAATGCCACAGGCTTTTGCGTTTGTTGCAAAAGTATGCCGGAGGTCGTGAAAATGATGATGGTCGATACACGCCACTTTACAGACATCATTAAAATAGCGTTGAATGGTTCTCACATCATAAAAACTGCCATTTCCTTTACTGATAACAAACATCTCACCCTTTCGCTGCCACTTTTCTAATCCTTTATAGTATTCTTTTATCTTCATTGCCAGAAGATCGTTCATCGGAATACTGCGAACCGACTTAAGCGATTTTGGTTTTCCAAGAAGCAGACTGCTTTTATGGGTGCCATCTGTCATTTGCTGGCTAATCCGTTGAAAGCTATGCCTTACATAGATAAATTCATTTTCCATATCAATATCTTTCCATTTTAAAGCTGTAACTTCAGAAATCCGCAGCCCGCTATGTAAAGCAATATAAACAGATAAAGTTTTGCTCCCTTCGTCATTACTCAATACTTTTTCAAGCTTATCCTGCTCTAATCGGTTTAATGCCTTACCCGTTCTTGCGTTTGCCTTTGGGAGCACAACACTGTTACACGGGTTTTCAAAAATAATGCCGTCTTCATGTGCTTTCTTTAAGACAGTCGCTATCCGTCCAAAAATATTTTTAACCGTTGTAGGGTTTAACCCATTTTCTTCCTCTAAATAGAATACAAAATCTTGTAAAACTTCTGTTGTAATATCCTGTACTTCATATTCGCCCAGCATTGGTATTAAATGTACACGAACCTGTCTCCGGTAGTTTTCCAATGTTTTTATTTTTACTTTTCCCTCTTTTTCTTTTTCCTTAAGCCAATTTTCCAATAAATCACGCATTAGTATTTTTTGCCCAAACACAGCGTTTCGGACAATTCCTATTAACCGATCAATCATTTTTTTCACTGTTATTCACTCCTAAAAATTTAAAATTTAAAAATTTCTTTAAAAAAGACTGGTATTTTTTCACAAATAAGGTTATAATAAGCTACATCAATATTTATTGAATTCAAAAAGACGCAAAATACATAATTTTGCGTCTTTTTTGTCTCTTCTTTTAAAACTATTTCTGTTAAACCCTTATAACATTATCTCTCTCATCGCATTTATCTTGCTCGTCACTGTTCTACTGTCCTCTCATTGCGCCAACTTCACCTTTCTTTTTATTCTTGGTAATACTACATTTTGACATTATAGTAAAACCTGCAGCGCACTGCAATCGGCATTTTTTCGCCTTATAATAGAAAAAGCGCTAATTTTTTATCATTTTTTTGAACGTTGTCACCCCAATATATGGCAAACTGTATTTAATCGATGTGAACGGTTATTTTTTTTGCTTTTTGTATATAAAAAATTATTAACGGGGTTTTTAAATTTTTTCGTGAAATAAAAAAAGTCCCCGGTCCAGGACCGGAGACGCTAGCAAAAGAAGAAATGAAAAAAGCTGTGTGCGTGTTAAGAAGTTCAAATCTTTTTGGCTTTGATTACTATCTAAGATTCTTTTTTGCTAAAATAACAGGGAGGATTACAGAGAGTTTGACAAATCGAGTGAGAGGCTCTGTAATATACCCACATATTCTCCCCGTTGGTTTCTATTATACACGAGCATGAAAAAATCTCAAGCGTTTTTATGCGTATTCATAGGAGAATAAAACAAGAGTTAATTATAATTCCATTTATCGACTTTTTCGGGCATTAGTCTGCTGCCGCTGATGCAAAAGGAATTGGCGATCTCTTTTGCTAAAATCAAACGAGATCGCCAAAAGTCTTATGAATCATTCCGTTTTTCTACTTTTGCTTTCCCATTTAAAAAAAGTATTTTGCATAGTATATTTAGGTCCATATTTCTCTGTAAAATCTTTTTTAACGGCGTCTTTAAATTCAAACTGTCCAAGACCGGCATTTTTGTAAGTGTAAGCGACGGTGGTATAGGGACATCCTGTGGTTATTGTATCCTTTGACATTGTTCCGGTGACTTCATTTGGATTTATTTCGTCATCCACTGTGAAAGTTACTTCAAATTCCATACTTTTCTCCTTTCTCTTATATTTTGTATGGCTTAAGGACATGACAGGCGGCCATGTCTCGATCCATCTTGCCAAAATCGGGTGGTCTTAATTATAACCAGTGCGGTTTTCTCACAAAACCGATCTAGTAAACGATATACTGCATGACTACCTGATGCTCTCCGATATTTAAAAGATAGAAGTTTTTTTCCTGTCCGATGATCCGCCCTCTCGGCACTTCTGTGAGGCAGCGGTTTAAAAGCGCCAGCTGCTTCTGTACTTTGGCCTCATCGGGCTGCTGCTCAGGAATGTCGTTTCCTACGATAACGCGGTAAACATATCCCACATCGGACAATGAAAACTGATCGTTCATCTCGGCTTAGCTTTCGATGGGCTGCTCAGGTTTTTTCGGCTTTGGCGGTGATGGGATTTCCGGATTCTGCGGCCCTTCTGGCTTCTTCTGCTCGATGGCTACCGGAGCGCTGGCTGTTGCCAGGATATCCAGCATTCTTGCCAGGCCTTCTGGCATGGCGCTGTCGCGGGCATGCACCTCAACGTGGTATTTGGCGGAGTTGTCACTGCTTCTTGTGTTGCTCTCATGACAGGCGATGGACCCTTTAATTTTGACGTCCATGTGAAAAGGCCCAATCTTAAGGCCTGCGTTGGCCTCCAGCTCTCCTTTTTTATCGGAGGTGCTTTCGGATGAGGTTGAGGACTTCACTTCCATATCAAAGGTGATATCCACAGCATTGACCATTAAGCTCGGTATCTTGATAATGGACAGGAAGGGTACGTTCATCATTACTTCCTCTGAACCGATACTGGCACCATCTGGCGCGGTGGCTGCCCGGGTAAAGGAAAACGAGGTGGTTCTCACTTTTCTGCTGCCATCCGCTGCCGGTGGCTCTAAACCGACATCCTCTATGAACCTGGCCGTGGAATTGGCAAGCATCATCTGCGCGTCGCAGGCTGCTTTCAGCGGGCCGCCGACAAGGGCGGCCATATCCAGACCACTGAACTGATCCTGCATACTTACTAAACCTTCTGGCATTTTTTTACTCCTTTCGTTTTATAATGTGACTTTGGTCAACTGATCAGAAATACGCATCAGTCCTTCCGGGGGATCTTCGGATTCAAATTTCAGGCTTATCTGCGCGTAGTTATCTGAGCTGTCCCTCCTTCCTAATCCCGGTATATATCCAAGATACCCCGTTTCCTGTGGGGGTCTCTGACCAGACGTAGCGCCTTTCAGGGCATTGGTTTGCTGCTGGGGCTCACTTTTTTTCAGGGCTATTTTTCCATAGAGCTTTACTTTAAAGTCGACTGAGATTTCCTTTAATTTTAAGGAGGATAGCGGCACAACACACAGCTTTGGCACGGAAAGGGTCCGGTAGACAACTTTGCCGTTTTCATCATACTCTGGATATGCCATCTGAAAGCAAATGGGTTTTTTGTCCTGATCAAAATAATGGGACAGCATGTCCAGGTGCTGTGTCTCCGCGATCTTATTGGCTTGGATAAAGGCCTCCTGGATTGACGCGATTAAATCATTAAAGTTTTCCTGCTTTTTCATCATTACCCTCCTCCTTTTTCTCCTTTAATATCTTTTTTTACTACAGATTATATAACGGCCCATTGGAAATTTTTTGGAATATTTTTCTGATTTATTCTTCTAATATCAGGCTGATGTATTTCTGGGCTTCCTGGATCCGGTTGTGGCTTTTATACTCCCTGATCAGCCACTCTGCTGCCTCCAGATATTCCATATCAAAATAGGCCTCCTGACTGCTGAGCCACTCAAAGGTTTCATTCTGAAAGAGTCTTCCCTGGTACAGAAGCAGCATTCTCCGGCGGTTCTCAATGGTGGGCGCCTGTCTTAAAAGCTGGCTGAACTCGTTGATATCCGAATAAATCCGGCTCATATCCAGCGACAGGGCTCCGCCGCTGTTTACCAGTGGAGATAATTCGTTAAACCCGGGTATATTTTTGAGATACTGATTGGCTTTATAAAAGCACGCCATTGATTTTTGCGGCATTTTATTTGGCCAGAGCAGCTCGGCAATCACTCTCTTGGACAGGGGCTTTCCATTTTGCAGCAGTAAAAGCGCCAGCATTTCCTTTGCCTTTTTACTGGCAACGCCCATTGTGACACCATGATAATAAATTGAAAAGCCTCCAAAACACAGAAACACTAATGGGACGGGCGTCATACTGGATTTGACCCTGCTTTCTCTTCCGGGAACAGAAATTTTTTGATGCGGCTTTGTCTCTGCCTCTCTCACCAAAGCCAGGCAGATCACCCTGTTTTTGATGGTTAGCTCCAGCTCGTCTCCTTCCTTTAATAGCAAAGCCTGCATAATCTCACCTGGTATGGTGACCTGCGCCCTTTTCCGAATTTTAATTCTCATACTCTCCTCTTTCCCAAAGCAGCTTTTCTGCTATCTCGAATCTGGGACAACAGCAGCTTGCTTTTACTATTTATTTTTTATAGTATTTTTAGAAGATTATATGAGAAATAAATTAACAGGTTCTTATTTTTCCATTTTTAAAAGGATATTTTTCAATAAAATATGACAAACGGTTCTTTCTCGATGTAAACGGTAGGGTATGGTTTGCAGAAACATGTTATAATAGGAGCAACGATACCCAAAGGAGCTATTTATGAAAACCTACGCAAAACACGTTGGCCTTGCGGCGCTGCTGCTTTTTGCCCTGCTTTTATTTTTTATGCCTGGGGCACAGGCCCAGGAGCCAGCGGGTACGGCTTGTGCGCCGGACGCAGAGACACTGGAGGCCTACCGGGCCGATGGCACCCTGGCGGAAAGACAGGCCTATTATGAAAGCCTGTCTCTTAACCAGACCGATCCGGGGCTCATTGCCCAGGCGCAGGCCCAGGAATCGGGAAGCGCCAGTCTGCGCGCTGTTCCCTCGGGCTGGAAAACGGGCATGGCCACCACCGGAGACGCCAACATCCTGCTGATAAGGGTGGATTTTCCGGACTACCGCTTTAGCGGCAATGATACGGAGGATGCCCTCCGGCAGATTGCCTTTGGTCCGGCGGGCGGGGGACAGCCGGGCTACCCCTATGAGAGCCTGTCGGCCTATTATGAGCGTTCCTCCTACGGGCAGCTTCATATTTCCGGCCAGGCTGCCAGCTACACGGCTGCAAACAACCGGGATACCTACAGCCGCAATATGGCCGGCCTGTTTAAGGAGGCCATGACCGCCCTGGATGCGCAGGGTATGGATTTTAGCCAGTTTGACGGCAATGGCGATGGGCTCATGGACGGGGTGTACATTCACTTTGCCGGGCCGGATACGGGCTGGGGCAGCCCCTGGTGGAGCCAGAAAGCGCACTATGAGGGCGCGCCCTTTGTGCTGGACGGCGTGGCCCTCTCCGATTATGTGACCCTGCACGACAACTCGGCCAATGGCGCGCGAACCCTGATCCATGAGACGGGCCACATGCTGGGTCTGGCGGATTATTATTCCTACACTGCCCAGACCTATGAGAACGGCATCCGCACCTTTGACATGATGTGCGACAATACGGGCGACCACAATGGCTTTTCCAAATGGCTGCTGGGCTGGATTAATCCTGAGGACATTACCCGGGTTTCGGCTGCGGACGGCAGCGCAGCGCTCACCTTAAGCGCCATCTCGGGCAATGATGGCTCGAAAATCGCGGTGGTTTCCCCCACGGATTCGGGCATGTTCTCGGAGTATTTTCTGATCCAGTATGACGTGCCGGGGCTTAACAATGAGGGCATTTATTACCCGGATGTACCGGACAGCGGCTTTCGGGTCTTTCACATTAACGCGGCGCTGAACGCGGATGGCTCAAACTTTATGTACATGAACAAAACGCCCGCAGAGCCGAAGCTCATTGAGGCCGTGGGCCCGGAAGGCCAGACGGCTCCCTATATGCCGCTGTTCTATACAAAGGGCATGCGTCTGGCGCCGGACACCACCCCGGACAGCAGCTTTTTCGGCGGCCAGTACCAGGCCTACACGGGCGTGGTACTGGAGAACCTGGACACCCAAAATGCCAGCTTAAGCGTCCGGTTTGAAAACACGCCGCCAGTGGTGCCCACACTTACCCTCACACCGGACAGCGCCCTGGATAACCAGACCAATCTGCCCACCTTTACCTTTACGGCCAACATACCGGTGCGCGATCATACCGGGGACGGTGCGCGGACGCCCATTACACTGGAGGGGCCAGACGGCACTTCTTACCCCATGCACTGCGCCATTGACGGAACCTCCCTGGCGCTGGGGCTTGCGGACAGCTCTAATATCGCAAACCTGAAGGCCAACACGGCCTACACCCTGGTATTTCCCGAGAAATATTTTGATTTGGGGCAGGGCATCTACTCAGAGGCGCTCCGTTTTTCTGTGAAAACCGGGGATATCCCCGCTGTACAGAGCTCTGGTGTTCTGGAGCAGCCTTCCTCCTTCGGGGGCAAAGAGACTGAACTCGCGGCGCTCTCAGACGGGCGTATCTTCCGGTTTATGGGCCGGTATAAGCCTTCCGGCGAAACTTATTTCAGTTATTTTGACCAGGTTCAGCTTTTACTTGCCGGCACAGACCTTCAGACCAGCCTGCTGAATGTGGAGGGCATACCCGACATTGAGTCTTACTCGGATATTCACGGCCTTGCCCTCTCCGACGACACGCTGGCACTGGCGCTTTATAACAAGACAAATGACACCACCTCGCTTTTCTCGGTGGATTTAGAGGGCAGGGTGCTGGCCGGCCCCTACACCCTGAGCGGCAGCCCTAAGCTCTTTTCGGGCGGCAGCAGTGTGAAGGCCTGGCGGTCCTTCTATGGCAATGGCGAGGAGCTGCCCGGCATCCAGCTTGAGACCATCGACTTTAAAAACCCGGTAGCCACCAGCTTTATCTATGGCGAGGGGCTGAACAGTGATCTTAAGCTCTTTCCGGTGGACACGGCCAGCTACGCGGTGCAGGAGCGGATTTCCACTAGTCTGTGGGAATATAAGAATTATCTGAGCCTTTACAGCATGGACAGTGACACGCCAAAATGGCGGACGGAGTGCACCACCAGCAATGCCATCATCGGTGTGGCGGCGCAGAACGGCGGCATCGCCCGGATCGAGACAGACTATGGCATGATGGACGCCCATGCCGCCAGCTTCAGCAGCCAGTATAAAAACGTCCTGGTTACTGCCTTCGACGCGAATGGTCGCCTGACGGAAAAATCCAAGGTGGTTGGGCGCATCCGGTCAGCGGTTAATGAAACCCAGAATGTCCTTTCTGTAAAGGGCGGCGCCTCGGGCATCGCGGTGGAAAGCACCTTTCTGGCGCCAGCTCTGCCCTTTATAGAAAACAACAATGACACGGAATGCCGGGACTATCTGTTCATTGGCAGCGATGGCCAGACAAAGGCCCTCAGCGGCCAGAACGCTTCCCCGGGCTTATGGACCGGGGACCGCTACCTCATCACTGGCCGTGATCTGGATACGGGCAAATGTCTTTATTACCAGACGGATACGGTCTTTGCTGATACGCCGGATGTACCTGTGACGCCGGACACTCCAGGCGGCAGCGCAGACGCTCCGGCGGATAGCGCTGGCACCAGCGGAAACCTCTCCACTGGTATTCTGGGGACACAGGCTTCCCTGTACATGTGCCTTGCCCTCCTGGGTGCGGCGCTCTGCGGTCTGGCCGTTTACCGAAAAAACAGCGGACAGAAATAACAAATTCATTATATAAATAAGTAAAACGAAAGGAGAATATTGTGAAAAAACGTATTCTATGTATTTTACTCAGCCTGCTCATGGTTTTATCACTGGTTCCGGCGGGTGTATTGGCCCAGGAGGAAGAAACGCCAGTGTCCTATGAGGACTGCGCGGCAGGTGAGGCCATTGTCTGTATGGAGAAGGCTTCGCCGCTCACGCGCAGCGCGGTACCAGGCCTGCTTGCTGGCGCCGAGGTGCTTATGGATCTCTCAAATTTTCCAGCCGCTAGGGCACGCAGCACGTCGGCAGACACCAGCGGCCAGGTGCTGGCATTGGTGCGGGACGAGAGCCGCAGCACTGAGGAGCTCATCGCGGAGCTTAACACCTATCCTCAGGTGGCCTTCGCTGAGCCAAATTACGCCATCTCGTCTATGACGGATGAATCCGGCGCAGCGGAGACTGTGGCACCGGAACCGTCGGCGGTCGAAACCGACAAAACTGTGGTGCCGGAAGCTGCCGCTAATGGAGAAACCAGGGCCGCCGCAGATGAGCCGACTGCCAAAGGCTTGCAGGCAGCGCCTGCCGCCAAGGCGCCCGGCGCTGTCAACACAGCCGATTCCATGACCGATTACCAGTGGGCTTATGACAACACGGGCGACTATTTCAGCTCTTTACCGGGCTTTGACATGCACTATGACGGCTGGAACCAGGATTCCGGCGCTGCCGGCAGTGACGATGTTGTCGTCGCGGTGCTGGACACGGGTGTGGACCACGATAATCCCGATTTAAAAAACAAAATGTGGCGCCGGGGCACTCTGAACCTGCCTGGGGGTGAGCACGGCATCAGCTACGCCAGTGCTGATCCGGCGGATACCTCTGACCCCGACGGCCACGGCACACACTGCGCGGGCATCATCGGCGCAGAATGGAGAAACGGCGGTGTTTCCGGCACTTCTCAGAACGCCAAAATCATGGCCCTGCGCTACGGAAGCTTTATTTCCACTGTGCTTGCGTGCTATGATTACATGGCGTCTGCCATTGATCTTGGCGTTAACCTGAAAGCGGTCAACTGTTCCTTTACCAGCTCTGGCTCTCCAAAATCTCTGGATCTGGCTGTGGAAAAGCTTGGCAAGATGGGGATGCTCTCTGTCTACGGGTCTGCCAACTCGGCAACAGACAATGACCGAACCGGGATTCTGTCCTCCACTTTTATAAATAACCCTTACGCCGTTGTGGTGGACGCCGCCAACGCCTATGGCCTCATGGCCGCTTACAGCTGCTATGGTGAGCGCACCACGGATATCGTGGCGCCTGGCTCCCGGATCCTTTCTACCTGGCTAACAGACAAAGCTCTTTACTATCCGGAATTTTCAGACAATAATCTCTTTTACGAGGGCTTTGAGGGCTCGGATTCCCTTAAATTTTATACCAGCGCTGATCCCTCAAAGGGTGAGCTGTGTGGCGAAATCTCTGGTAAAAAGGTGTATAACGGTAAGAACAGCTTAAAGCTCCAGGGCACCGCAGAGGGGAACGCTGTTTACTCGGAGCCGGTCGACCTGACCCAGGCTTCTGGCTTCGATTCTTCTGAGGCGTATCGCTTTTCTCTGAACGTCGCAGGTGAGGGCGGCCACAGCTGCGGCCAGGCCGAAGTGATGGTCAGGCTGACAGACGGCAGCTTTGCGCTCCTTGGCGATGGTACGTCTCTGGCAAGGGGACGGGACGGCGGCTTTAACAGTTTTAACACTGGCGCCGCTCAGATTTTGCCAAAAAATACAGACTACGCGAATTTCCAGCTCTGCCTGACCTTAAAGGGGCTTGATATGGTCTTCCCCAACGGCCACGGCGAATATGTCTATGAAGACGGCCCTGTCTACATCGACAATCTGGGGATTGGCAGTACCACGCTCCCCTATAATTATTCGGATGGTACCTCCATGGCAACACCCATGATCACCGGCGCGGTGGCGGTACTGGCTGGACGTTACCCGGATGATTCAGCCGCGATGCGCACTGCCCGCACCATCGGCAGTGTCACAAAATACGATGAATTTAAGGACAAATGTGTGTCTGACGGCTTCATCAATCTTGATCAATCCGTTACGGATAACCCATACCCGGTTGTCAACGCTGCGAATATTGCAGAGGATACGGTGACCATTGACGGCTACTTCTTTGGGAAAAACCCAACGGTCACCATTGACGGCAAAGCGGCTGGCATTCAGTCTTCAGAGGCTTTTGAAGACGGCGGCCAGCGGCTGGTGGTTTCACGACCTGCGGATGTGAGCGGCATGGCCCGGGTATCGGTCACTTCTTCTGAAAAAGGTGAGGGACACCAGTCCTACGACTTCGGCAAAGTCAAAAATGTGGATTATTTTGAAAACACGCTGCCTCTGCCGGAAGATCCTGCCTTCTATGATATTGACGCTTACCAGATGGTGGGCTACGGTGATTATCTCTACTGCATCCCCCATTATTATACCTTCCCTGAGCTTGTGGAAAAGCTCTGGCGTTTCAACGTCAACACGAAAGCCTGGGATCAGGTCACGCTGCCTGAAAACACGGTCATGTTCAATGCCACAGCGGTTGTCTGGCAGGATAAGCTCCTGATTTACAGCTACAACACCGGGGTTGAGGATCCGGCTGCCGCGAAGCCGGTCTCCATTGGCATGATTCTGACCTATGACGGCAGCACCTGGACACAGACGCCGGGCTGGAATGACAAAACCTTCCCAAACTCGGCTGCCCTTGTCAACAATGACGGACAGCTGCTGGCTGTGTCTGGCATTTTCAATAACACATTCAACAACACTGTCTATTCCGTCAGTCTTGAAAACCACACGCTCACCCCAATGGGCAATACGCTGCGGGCAGTCTCTGGGCCTCTGGTCAGCGCCGGACATGGGCAGCTCATTGTAACCGGCGGCCTGGAATCGGGCAACCAGAACGGTACTCTGCCAGGTGTGGAACGTCTTACCCTGGATAACGGTGTTTATGTTCCATCCGAGCTGGACATGACAGGCATTAAAACCGGTAATCTGTCCGGCTTTGCCAGTGCGGCGGTCAAGGACGGCTTTATGCTGGTGGGCCCTGAAACCACCGATGCCAGTACCGATACCTATACCCTCGGCACCTCGGGTGGTCTGACGCCTTATAAAAAACGGGTGGACAACGCCGCGCTGGCCAATCCGTCGGCTGCTGCCTATAAGGGGCAGTTTTATGTGCTGGCCCGCACTTACACCTCAGACAGCAACTTTATCTTTAAATCAACGGCGGTACAGACCGAAGAACCGGTAAACCCAGATAATCCGGTGAATCCCGATAACAATAACAGCCAGGCCGCCAATGTGGGCACCGGCATAACAGACACTCTGCCTCTGGCCGGCGCCGCTGTACTGCTTCTGCTCTGCGCCGCAGGTATTATGGTTTGGGCCCGTAAAAAAAGAAAACTCGATTAAAGGAGCATTTTATGAAACAAAAAAAGCATCGTTTTTTAAAGCATCCTATTCTGGCGGCTTTTCTGCTGCCTGTCATTGGGCTTCTGGGCGGCGGGATCATCGGCCAGATCGTCGTGCTGTCCCTCAATGGTTTTGATACTAAAGCGGCGCAGAATACCCTGCTGAGCAATGATCTGCCAGAAATTTTTCTGGCCTTACTTGTCATCCTGATCATGAAACACAGCTATGACAATCAGTTTAAATTCGGCTTCTGGAAAAAGAACCTGAAGCCGAGTATGGTTTTTGCTTCCTGGGGATTTTTGGTCCTTCTCTTGAATATTATTCCCAACCTGTTTTTGGGCACGCCTCTGGAATCCTCCTATGGCCTGCTATTAGCCGTTACGGGCGGCATTGCCCCGGGACTTTATGAGGAGGTTACCTGCCGCGGCGTGGTTCTCTCCAATATGATGTACCAGTGGCGCAATGCCAAAAACCCAATTATGATGTCTCTTCTGGCTTCCAGCATTGCCTTTGGCCTCATACACCTCGTAAATCTGTTTTCCACCGTTGGGCCGACACTGATTCAGGTGGGCTATGCCACAGGTTTGGGTATCTTTTTCGGCGCGGTTTACCTGCGTACCCGCAATCTCTGGGGCCCGGTTGTCGTTCACGCTCTTATTGATATCTCAGCAAAGATTTTTGTGACTGAGGATCCGGTTGCCGGCATTGCCAGCCTTGCTGTTCCTCCAGAGCAGATGTTAGTTGGCATTGCTGTTTTTATCGTCTTTACCTCCATCGGCCTTTATCTGGTGCGCCCTGCCAAGCATGAGGAAATCAAAGCGCTCTGGCGCGAGGATTCCTGGCATCATGAGGTTGCCCCAGAGACGGAAGCTCTATAATTAAAAAGCCGTAACTGTTTCGGGAATAAACAACCAATACCGCATCATTTTTCAAGGCAAAATAAAAAACTTCAGAATAAACATTTCTTATAATATTTATTCTGAAGTTATCTTATTTTTAATCATCTGTTCTTATTCGTGTTCCAGGCTGTAAGCGTCTCGCCGCTGCTTCATTTCGCCAAAACCCTCAAAATATTCATAGGTAGCGTCGATCTTCCCCCCACAATCATTACACGCCATCCAAAATCCCAGCTGGTCTGTTTCCGGATGAACACCTGAAGGCTCTTTACATTGGCATTGCTTTACTTCTTTTTCAATCATCATTTTGGGTAACACTCCTTTCCAACATTACAATACTACACACTACTAAATTTTTACCCAAAATAGCGGATTTAAAACAACTTTCAGCGACTTATTTTAAAACAATCGCTTTAACACAACAGTGTGTCTCTTATTCTTTCTCTTACTCTTTCGCGAAAGGGTCTCACATTAATAAAGCATTGGCCCGTCAAGCTCAGCAAAGAAAGCATTGAGCGTCTCCATTAAATCCATGGTACCATACATGATTTCATATTTATAACGCCCCATGAGCGCCATAACATATGCGCCATAGCCATGCTTCAGCAGGGCCTAAAGCAGTCTCGGGGTCATCTCCATGGGGGTGGGCTGCAGCTGGCCGTATTTATTCATGCTCAAAAGCCCGGCCTCCTCAATAAAGTCCATCATTTCATCCAGCGCCCGGGCATTTTGTTCCGGCATTTCTCCCTGGGCACCGCTCAGATAGCCCACCGCCAGTGTCTCAAAGGCCGTCGGCGGAACAGGCTCCTGAGAATTTTGCTCAATCATGAGCTGGCTGGCTTCATCCAAAAGGCTCATACCAGCGGACTTCAGGTAAACCAGATGCATTAAGAGGTAAAAAAGGTAGTCGGCGCGCATCCGGGCAACAGTGTTGATCAGGATCGTATCTGTAGCATTTAACTCAGGTATCATGGCCAGGATGGGCTCGTGAAGGGTGTTCAAACGTTTATAAAGGGTTACGGCGATCTCGCCGTTCAGGCTTTCATCGCCGGTTTTAAAGGCATCCTGCGCCACTGCCATTTCTTTAAAGGCCTTTTGCTTGAGGGATGGGTTTTCAAGCATCAGCTCTGCGCAGCGTCTCACATACTCGCCGTAAAAGGGCTGGGGCTTTTTGGGCATCTTCTGTTCAACTGCGCATTTGCGCATTTTCTGTTTTGAGTTCCGGGTGCCTTCGTTGTATATATCAAAGTACAGCTTCTTTTTATCCCCATAAATCTGCCACCAGCCAAACTCAAAACGCTCAAACTGGTCATACAGGTAGACATAGTTTATCTTATCAAGACTCAGAGGCTCATCCAGCATCCTCCCCCAGCTCAAGCCAGCCTCTATTTCGCCAAACACCACATTGCAGTAAAAGTGATGAAACCCATCGGAAAGACAGCGGCCTAAAGGTCCGATATCCGTAATATTATAAGATTCTGTGTCAAAGTCCACACCGTCGTACAGGCAGCGGGTCATCAGGTCGTAGGTTTCCCGCACTACCTCAAATACCATGCCGTGCTCAACCTCGTCGGAGTCATCACCGTAATAGGATAGGGCATCCTGACGCATACTGTCAAAATCCAGCCTTTTGGAGGGCAGCAGCTCCATCAGCTCTTCCCATGCCGCATCCCGTTCTGCAAATGCGCACTGGGTATCCCTGCACCGGGCAACCAGTCCGGCAAACTGCGGATCGCTCATGGCAAGCTTCATCTGTGTTTTAACGACGGGGCAGCGCTCCTCCTGTACCTCCAGAATATGGGCAGCAGTCTTCCTGATTTTATCCGATGCTTTCTTACTCAATTCAAACCTTATCATATTACTCTCCATTTAATTATGTGGTACTTTCATTATATTATGCTTTCTGTTAAAAGGCAACGGTTTAATAAAATAAAGCGCTTTTCGCTCCAGAAGCTGGGGAGAAAGGCGCTTATAAAATGACTTTTATTCAAATACGACGATGGCTTCACTGTTCTTAACGCGAAGCGCCGCGGTTTCAAGTATTCTGAAATAATGGTTCAGGTTAACCAGCTCTAAGTAGGCCGCGGCCAGATCCTGGCCGATTGCCAGATCCATGTACTGGGCTTCGGCGCAGACCAGAACGGCTTTTCCTGCCAGCGCGTTTGAACGGTAAACCCGTCCGTCCAGCAGGCTTTTAATACGGTCAATTTCCATGACGCCGGTTCCCGGCTGAATCCGCTGAAGCTTAAAATAAAGATCTGGCCCCATGATCAGGGCGAGACGGCCAAGCATATCCTTTTCGACCAGCATGGACGCGCCGGCGGCGATATTGGCAAAGGCATTCTGCCCTTCTGCCCAGTCGTCCATCTTAATGGTATTGCTGCCGGGTACGGTCAGCAGGCCGTCTACGCCCAGCGCTTTATTTCCAAAGAAAATCAGCTGATCCTCAGCCTTTGCGCTGGCCTGTGCCGCGCGGGCCGCTGCGGAAAGATCCACTGGCACGCCGGTTCTCTCGCTGGCTTCCAGGTCTCTCCAGAATAACGGAAAATCTTCGTACAGCTGTACCAGCTCCACAAATTTTCGTCCTGTGGTCTGCACCACACCGTCCTTAAAGCTTTCATCCTTGTCGCTGCTGTCAACTGCAACTGACTGGGCGCCTGGGCCAAGGGGGCCGTAAAGCGGCAGAAAGCGGCGGCCGACCAGATACTTCTTAAGTGTTTCGACAATGGTTGTATCAATCTGTTCCCAAAGGGCATCGCCAAAAGGCGCGGCTTCTCTTGATAAATAATCCATACGGTCCCTCCTAATCCTCAATCAGGCTGCCGACAGTCGGGCCTTCTGCTGTCTGGGCTTCACTGCTGCCCGATTCAATACCGAGCTCTTCCAGCATTTCGTGGACTTCCCCGGCGCCTTCCTCAAACAGCTCTGCCTCCACAGGGTCCAGATAACGCAGCAGCGTTGTCAGTTCACCCATATGGGCCTTTTCTTCATCACGGATGTCCTCTAACACCTTTTTAGCGACAGGATCGTCTGTCGCCTGCGCATGGGCATCGTATAAATAAATCGCTTCAAGCTCACCTGCTAAATCAAGGCGGATGGCTTGAGCCAGTTCCTTCTTAGTCATTTTTCGTTCCACATTTGCTGCAAATGGATCTCCAAAAGATGGCATAAAAATTCAACTCCCTTCTAAATTTTTTATACTTTAGAATCATTATAACATACTGCGCAGCAAAAAGACAGTTAAATTTAGCTAACTTAATGTTAATTTTAAGACAAACAAAAGACCCCTTCCGCTTGGAAGGGGTCTATGTACTTTCTATTGCGGCTGTGAGGCACCTGTTGCCTGCTGCAGCTGGTTCAATACGTCCTGAAGCTCATTGAGCTTGCTGCCATAACCTGCCCAGTCGCCTGATTTCTGGGCGTTCTGGGCTTCCTGGAACAGCTGGTTTGCCCGGATGGAGAGATCCGCTGCGCTTGTGGCAGAGCTGCTGTTCGGCGTCGCCGTGGAAACGGCGGTATTGGCCCCTGCCGGCGCTTCACCTGCATCGTAATTGAAAATCTGGCCGAGGGCCTGGTTCAGCGAGTCTGCCATGACAATCTCATTCTGATAGCTCACGATCACCTTTTTGACCTCTGGCAGGTTGTTCTCTCCTGCGCTGGCCTGTATATAAATCGGTTCAACATAGATGATGGCATCCTCGATGGGAATGGTCATCAGGTTACCGCGCAGCACTGTGGAGCCCTGCTGGCTCAGCAGTGTCAGCTGCGGGGATATGGTGGTATTCTGGTCGATCCGCTGCTCGATCTGCATGGGGCCGTAAACCAACTGCTGTTTCGGGAACTGGTACAGCAGCAGCTGTCCATAATCGTCCCCGTCCGATACCCCGGCCAGCCAGGCAATCATGTTGTCCTTGTTCCTGGGGGTAAAGGTTGTTGTCAGCATAAACTCAGTCTGCCGGTCCGGCAGCTTCATAATCGTATAGGACGAGTCAATGGGCACCTCCTCCTTGGATGCGCCAAAGAACTGGTTGGCGGTTTCCCACTGGTCCTCGCGGTTATAGAACACTTGAGGATTACTCATGTGGTAGGTTTTATAAATATCGGACTGAATGTCGAACAGGGTTTTGGAGTAACGGATGTGCTCCTTCAGGCCCTTGGGCATCTCAGAAATATCTTTGACCAGCCCCGGAAAAATCTTGCTGTAAGTTTCAAGCACAGGCTCATCGTCTACCTTATAGAAGGTGACGTCACCATTGTAGGCGTCCACCACTACCTTCACCGGGTTTTTAATGTAATTCTTGCCAGTGGTTTTATCATAGGGCTGGGCGTATGGGTACTTGCTGCTGGTGGTAAAGCCATCCACAATCCAGTACTGCTTGCCGTCCGCCAGCGCCATGTAGGGCTTGTTGTCATACTCTAAGAAGGGCGCAAGCTTGGATACACGGTCCATCACATTCCGATTGATGAGAATTTTGCTGTCTGAGGTAATCTCACTGGTCAGCAGCATCTCAGGCGATCCGTAATACAGGGCAAAGGAAATCCGGTTGAGCAGCGACAGCTTAATACCGCCGGTGCCTTCGTAATAGTTTTCCTTATTGTTGTCCCCTTCCGGATAGTCAAATTCTGGATTGGCCGCGTTGGTGACCACATATTTGTAATCCCCCTCGCCAAAATAAACCCTTGGCTGTTCGATTTCAAGGCTCTGGGTATCCGTCACTGGCGGAATATCCTTGACGATAAGCTCTGGCTGCCCCACAGAATTGGTTTTATTCACTGGCGACATGGCAACACCGAAGCCGTGGGTATATTTCAGATGCTGATTCACCCAGGTCTTAGCATCATCCGGCAGAGCCGAATTTTCCATTTCACGCGTTCCCAAAAATACCTGGGTATATTTGCCGTCAACAAAATAACGGTCCACATCCACATCGTAGAACTTATAATAGTTTCGGATCCCCTGCAGCGAATTGTACATGTCCTTGGTTGGTTTCTGGTCATTGATGGGGATATTGCTGATGGTCGCTTCATTTTCCTGAATATCCCGGGCTGTAATGTCCTGGGTCGGTGAAAAATCCTTGATGGTCACTTTGTCCAGGCCATAGGCCTTTTGCGTGCTGGCGATATTCTTTTCAATGTAAGGTGCTTCCTTGGTATACTGGTTTGGCACCACCGACAGGTATTCGTAAGCTGCCTGTCCCACGCCGCCCAGCAGGGCCACGGCAATCAGGAGTACCGGACCGGCTGCCATCATCTTGTAATTTTTGCGGAAGCCCGCAAGCACAGAGGTAACGGCCAGAACCAGACACAGGGCGATCTTCACATAAAGCACCTTCATGCCAATGGTGATGTCCGAAGCGCCTGCACCATAGACCATTCCCGTTCCACCATAGAGCATTTCATAACGGCCGATAAAGCTGCTGAAAGCCAGAAGCAGAAAAAATATTCCCAGGAATACGCCAATCTGCTTGGAGGCCAGGGTCAGGAAGGTGGTAAAAATATCCTTGGCGCCGCTTTTAAAATCGTCCATGCTCTGGGCTGTCTGAATCCGAAAGTCCTTTTCGCGGTACATAACAAAAACAGTATACAAAAGCGTCAGAATGACCATGCCAAAAAAGCAGGTCATAACCACACCGTAAGCGCCCTTCAATAACGGCAGCGTAAAGAAATAAAAGGACAGATCCTTTCCAAACAGCGGATCTGTCGTGCCAAAATCCGTGGCATTGGTAAACTGAAGGATTTCAGACCAGAGGCTGTTGGCAATAAAACCGGTAATCACAGCAGCTGCCACCACTGACAGCACTGCACCGATGGTTTTTTCCCGTTTTGTTCGCACTGCCTGGGTAATACCCAGATAACGTTCCGAAATCTTTTTTAAGAATTTCAGGTAGAAGAAGAGCAGGACCAGCAGCACCACAAATACCGGTGTACCGATCTGCACCTTCGTGACCAGCTCCTTAAAAAAAACGTTGAGATAACCCATTTCACTAAACCAGAGATAGTCTACGTAAAAATGGTTGAGGGACAAAAGAATCGCGAGAACGACCACCACGGCCACCACGACTGTCCAGAAGGCTTTTTTTCCTTTTTTCATTTTCCTTTTCCTTTAAATATAGAAGTTGTAGGATATTATACCACAGATTGCGTACATCCACGGCCATCTTAACGAAATCTTTATGCTATGCTTAATGGATTTAAGCTGTTTTGGCTGGTCTCGGGATAATCTTCCTTATCTTTACAGCAAACACAGCCACTGTCGATACCACCGCGATAAAATCCGCAATGGGCTGTGCCAGAAAAACCCCGGTCATTCCAAGGCCTGTCACCCGGGGGATAATCAAAATCAGTGGAATCAGTAGAATCAGTTTTCGCAGCATGGCCAGAAAGACCGAAACCTTAGCCTGTCCCAACGACAGGAAGGTTTGCTGGCATCCGGTCTGCAATCCCATAATACCAAGGCACATCATAAAAATACGGATCGCCCAGACCGTCAGGCTGGAGAGCTGCGGGTCGGTTGTAAAGATGGCGATGACCACCTCTGGAAAAAATTCCACAATGGCCCAGATTACCATGGACAGCGTAAAGCTGGCCGCAATCATCAAATGGTAGGCCTTGCGCACACGATCGTAGTTTCTGGCTCCATAATTATAGGAAATAATGGGCTGCCCACCCTGGGTCAGTCCCATGAGCGGCATGAGTCCCAGTTGCGAAATACTGCCGATTATGGTCATAGCGCCCACAGCCAGGTCTCCGCCGTAAAACTGAAGCGAGGCATTCAGGGTAATGTTAAGCAGGCTCTCGGTGGACTGCATGATAAAAGGCGATATGCCAAGGGAAATAATCCCCACCACATACTCTTTTTTAAGACGCATTCTGGAAGGCTTAATTTTGATGGTGGTTTTTTTGCCCATCAAAAACCGACAGACCCAGATAGCCGAAACAGCCTGTGAAAGAATGGTTGCCAGTGCGGCGCCCCGGACGCCCATGCCAAACACAAAAATAAAAACCGGATCCAGGATAATATTCAGTACTGCGCCGATAAGTACAGTCAGCATACCGGTTTTCGCAAAGCCCTGTGTATTGATAAAGGAGTTTAAGCCTAAGGTCGCCATCACAAAAATGGTCCCGCACAGATAGATCGTCATATACTGAAGCGCATGCTCAATGGTGTTTTCACTGGCGCCAAAGGCCATGAGCAGCGGCCGCTGGAAGATCAGAAAGAAAGCGGTAAGCACCACTGACAGAATGAGCAGCAGCGTTGCTGCGTTTCCCAGAATCCCCTCAGCGCTGTCCCGGTTCTTTTCTCCAAGATGAATGGCTGCCAGAGGCGCACCCCCCATTCCAATCATCGCCGCAAAGGCTGTAATCAGCATAATGATCGGAAAAGTAATGCCCACCCCGGTCAGGGCCATAGGCCCAACCCCTTCAATATGGCCGATATACATACGGTCAACAATGTTGTAAAGGGCATTGATAACCTGAGCCACAATGGCTGGCAGAGCCAGCTTGAACATCAGCCTGCCTACCGGCATAGTCCCCAGTTCCGTGTTTTTTTCATTGTCCATAATTTAATTTTCTACCTCTTACTATTGAATTTCAAAATCGAAATAAGTGTTGGGATAGGGCTCGTTACCTAAAGTAAAGTGCCACCATTCCTGAAAAAACGGCTCAAAACCGCAGGACAGCATCAGATATTTCAACATCATCCGGTTACGGCTCTGAATTGCCGTAAGATCCGTATAATTACTGTAAGAGCTTTCCTCAAAATAGTCGAAGAAGCCCCCCATGTCCAGTTCCTGTCCATTGCGCATATCCACCACCGTCAAGTCCACTGTGCTGCCCCTTGTATGGGTTGAACGGGCAGCGATAAAGCCTTCGTCAAAAACCTCTGCCCTGGTAAAATCCGGGTAATGGCGGGCCTTGGTTTCGCCGGTTTCCGGCCTGTCCTTCCACCTCAAAAAATGTTCTACAGCTCTCTGAGGCCGGTATCCGTCATACACCCTCAGGCAGTAGCCCTTGGTCATCAGCTTGCTCTGGGCTGCCTTCAACGCATCAGCCGTCTCCCTGGTTACCAGGATAATAGGAGCATTGTAGCCTTCGATCCGTTCGCCGACAAAGTTATCCCCAGAATAATACTTTACATCTGTTTCAATGGTTGGTATATAATCCGCTACATCCACAAAATTGTCTGGACGCACTGTTACGAGTTCATGCATAATTTATTCCTTATTTTTCAGAAGTTTAATGTTTTGAGCACACATCCCACATCGTTTAATTGTACCCGATTTAAAGCATTTTGAAAAGGGGGTTCCTCTATTGTCTTAGATGACTTTATTTCTCTTTTTTACAACGCGCACTAAAAAGGAGCCCTGAAGGACTCCTGAATTTGTTATCATTTTTTAAATTGCGCTTCATCCAGTTCCAGAACCCTGCAGCCATTTGTAAACACCTCGGCCTTTGTCAGCCCGCAGTCTGTCAGATAGCTCAGTTCTTCTCTGGACGCCAGTCCATGTATCACAAGCGACGCGCCGGCGTCACTGCCCAGGGCAATGGTTACGCCAGCCTCGTGGGCCTTTTTCACCTGAAGCTTATGCCCGGTAAAATAGCGCTGTGAAACCTCCCGGTATCGGGAAAGCGGATGGCTTTTATCGCAGCCTGCTATATTGGCAAAAGGCGCCAGTGTCGGTACCCAGACAATATCTTTTTCTTTCATAGCTGCGATGCAGTCTGCATCAATGCAATATCCATGTTCAATGCTGTCTGCCCCAGCTTCGATGGCCATCATAATGCCCTTCGGCGTATTGACATGCACCATCGTCCGCAGTCCGGCGTCATGGGCCCGGTCAATCAGATAGCGGAGCTCCTCATCTGTGAATTCCAGACTGCCAGCCTCTCCAAAATGATCAAAGCTCATAATTCCTGACTGAATAATCTTAATAAAATCAGGCTTACGTTTGAGCAGCTGATCCATTTTTTTACGGCAGGATTCAAAATCGGTAATGGCTTCTCCCAAAAAATCTCCGTAGTGACCTGTTTTATACAGGGCCACCAGCGGTGTTCTGAAGATAATACCAGCATCCTCAGCGATTGGCTTAAAAGCAGTGCCCGCGCCATAAGCGTCACCGCCGTCACGCAGCGCTTTGACATTGTGCTTGCGGTACCGCGCTGCCAGTGACAAAAACCAGCCTTCTCGCTCCGGTGTATCCTCAGACATCAATCCTTTTTTCAGTTTGCCAAAACCACTTAAAGCGCAATGGATATGACAATCAATGACCATTTAAAGAAAAACCTTATTCAGCAATTGCTGCTTCGTATTCAGCTGCATCTACCAAGTCTTCAATACCTTCGTCATCTGTGATCTGAACCTTAACAATCCAGTTTGCATAAGCATCCTCATTAATCGCTTCTGGTTCGTCATCTAAATCCTGATTGGATTCCAGAACCTTAAAAGCGAATGGCGCTTCCAGCGGAGAGGCTTTCTTTCCGGATTCAACAACTGAGAATTCATCCCCACGTTCAAATTCGTCGTCTTCATCTGCAAGCTCTACGAATAAGATATCACCCATTTTATCCTGTGCGAAATCCGTAATACCAATGGTTGCTACATTATCATCAACTGCAATCCAAAGATGTTGTTCCTTATCGTATTTTAATTCCTGTGGTACGTTCATGGTTTTTTCTCCTTAAATATTGTATATTTTGACTTTAATATATCACGATAACGCCATGAGTTCAAGCTAAAAAAGAACTCTCTTTTAAAAAAGGCTCTCTTTTTGAGAGAGCCTCATTTAATTATTTATGAACGGATTTTCCGTGTACGTCGTGCAGTGCTTCCATCAGTGCTTCAGACAGTGACGGATGCGGATGAATAACATCACCCACCTGTTCAGCCGTTAAGCCTAAATGTACTGCCAGACTCAGTTCAGCCAACAGGTCGGTCGCGTGTGGTCCGACAATGGAAGCGCCAACGATCACATCGTTGTTATCCACAATGACCTTTACAAAACCCTGAATTTTACCAATGGCCTGTGCCTTACCTAAAGCTCTGAAATCAAAGGTTCCAAGCTTATATTCGACGCCCTTCTTTTCACAGTCCTTTTCAGTTAAGCCAACGCCGGCAACTTCTGGCTCGGTGTATACGCAGCGCGGTACCGCGGCATAAGTGACATGCTTGTCTGCGCCCATGGCGTTTTCAACAGCGACGATCCCTTCTTTTGAGGCAACGTGCGCCAGCTGAGCTGTCGCAACGATGTCCCCAATGGCATAAACGCCGGGAACGGAGGTTTCCATCTTGTCATTGACAATAATACGACCGCGCTCATCCACTTCAACACCAGCATCCTGTGCACCCAGATTGTCCACAAAACTGCGGCGGCCAATAGCAACCAGCATCATTTCAGCCTCAACGGATTTGCCGTTAGCCAAAGAAGCTTTAACACCATCGTCAGAAACTTCAACTTCAGCCACCCCTACACCGGTGTGTACCTTAATTTTGTCCTTTTTAAACTGACGCAGAAGCTGCTTGGAAACATCCTTGTCTTCATTTGGAAGAATTTGTTCCAGTGCTTCTACAATGGTTACCTTTGTGCCCATGCGGCTCAAGAACTGGCCGATTTCACAGCCGATGACACCGCCGCCAACGATAATAATGGATTCCGGAGCTTTTTCCAGATCCAGCACTTCGTCGGAAGTGATCACCTTTTTCCCGTCATATTTAAACATTCCCGGGCTTACCGGAACAGAACCGGTGGCCAGAATAATTTTATCCGTTTCAATAGTTTCGGTTGAACCATCTTCTTTGGTAACCTCAACGGTATTTTTATCGACGATTTTGCCCGTACCTTTGATCAGGTTTACCTTGTTTTCTTCAAAGAGAAAATGAATCCCTTTGATCAGGCCGTCTTTTACTTTATTTTTACGGTCGACAACCGCTTTGTAGTCAACGCTGACAGTGCCGTCAATGTTAATGCCAAAATCCTTAGCGCTTTCAACAGTTTCCAGAACATCGGAGGCTGCCAGAAAAGCTTTTGTTGGAATACATCCGCGGTTTAAACAGGTACCGCCGACTTCGTCTTTTTCAATACAGGTGACTTCTGCACCCAGTTTTGCAGCCATAATAGCGGCTTCATAGCCACCCGGGCCTGCACCTATTACAGTAATTCTCATCAGTTCACTACTCCTATAAACCAGCTACGTCCAGAATCTTCGGTACGTTTTCTTCTGCGCCGATCGCCATAATGTGAGCACCGTCGCACACGCCCTCTTCCTTCAGCTGCGCTACAAATTCGCCGGCAATTCTAATGCCTTCAGCGGCCTTGTCTTCAGCTTCGGTTAAGCGTTCAATTAAAGCGTCCGGCACAGAGATTCCAGGTACGCTGCGGTTCATGAATTTTGCCATACCGGCAGACTTAAGCGGAATGATACCAGCCAGAACATAGCAGTCCATGTCCTTGGTCAGTTCTTTAAATTCACGCATAACTTCAATGTCAAATACACCCTGTGTCTGGAAGAACTTGGCACCGGCTTTGATTTTATTGCGCATTTTGATCAGCTGTACTTCAATCGGATCAAAAACTGGGGTAACACAAGCGCCCAGGTAGAAATCTGGTGCTCCCTTCAACTCATTACCCGCAAGATCCTGACCGCTCATTAATACTTCAGCAGTCTGAAGAATGGATACAGAATCCATTTCAAATACCGGCTTAGCTTCAGGATTGTCACCTGTGGTGGTGTGGTCACCGGTCAACGCCAGCATATTTTTTACGCCAAAATGACCTGCGGATAACATTTCACCCTGGATGGCAATACGATTGCGGTCACGTCCTGTCATCTGTAAAATTGATTCCAGGCCTTTCTTTTCAAGTTCAACGCACATAGCCAAGGAAGACGCTTTAACGGCAGCAGACTGATAGTCTGTAACATTAACACCCTGCACACGCCCCTTTAACAGGTCGGCAATTTCTAAAATATGGCTGAAATCAGTCCCTTTTGGTGGTGCCATTTCTGCAGTAATCGCAAATTTACCGGCTTCTAATGTCTGTTGTAATAAACTGCTCATCTTATTCACCATCCTTTTCCTGATCTCTTAAATTAATTGTTCTTGGGTAAGCAACTTTTTTATAGCCGCGTAATGGCTGAATTTCTTCAAGTAATTCTTCTTTACCCTGTTCTTTCAATTTTTTATAAATTTCAATCCATGCACAGTCATTTTCAGGAATAACTTCGCATTTTCCGTCTCTGGAGCCACCGCAGGCACCGTTTAATAAGGATTTGCCACAGCGGGTAATCGGGCAGATTGCAGCAGTTCTTCCAAGTACGCAGTCACCGCAGGTTTTACACATTTCTTCAAAGATACCATTGCGGACGGTTTCGCCAACAAACATGGTGTCATTTGCCGGATAGGTTTCTTTTTTAACCCCCTTGGCAACAGTCTGGACTCCATCGCCGCAAGCCATACACAGTACAGCATCTGCGTCGCCCAGCTCACCTTTGATTTCCTTTAACTCTTTTTTGTTTAAAAGCACATTACAGGAAGTTGTTAAAACCTTGGTTGCCAAGACTTCTTTACCTTCGGCTTCCAGTGCAGCTTTCATGGCTTCAACTTCTTCTTCCCCACCGGTTTTACAAACGGTCGCACATTCAGAACAACCAGTGATGACCACTTTCTTTGCATCCTTTAAATATTCTAATACATCTTCAAAAGATTTCTTTTGAGAAATAATCATTTTTACTTCCTCCGTCTATATTTAATCCGCCCGGGGAGATACTCTCCCGGGCTTAATTCCCATTCCTATAAATTGTTCTGCTGTTTGCAGGCTTTAATGACATGCTGTGCCAGAAGAGCGGTGGTGATCGGGCCAGTTCCTCCGCCGCAGCCAGGCGTAGCAGAGGTGATCATTGCAACCTTATCCAGGCAGTCAACGTGGGCATCACCCGTACGGATCTTTTTGCCTTCTTCGTTTAATACAAATTCGCCGTTTTCATCTTTCATCTGGGACATTGCAACGTCAACCAGAATACAGTCTTCGCTTAACATATCCGGTTTAACCAGGCCATAGATACCAGCAGCTGTAACAACAATATCCGCTTTTTTTGTATAAGACGGTGTGTCTTTTGTGAACACATGACACATGGTCACTGTTGCGAATTCATTGGTCAGCATAATTGCCAGCGGTTTTCCAAGAACATTTGAGTTGTTGATAATGACAACATCTTTACCTTTAACATCAATTTCATAGTGCTTCAGCAGCTCCATAACGCCTTCTGCTGTACATGGGAAGAAGCCTCTTTCATCCGCAATCATTAATTTACCAAGGTTTGTTGGATTTAAAGCATCCGGGTCTTTTTCCGGGCTTAAGATATATTTGATTTCTTCTTCATCCAGCTGTTCTGGAAGCGGTTTAAAAATCAAAACCGCATGGATATTTTTGTCATCATTAAGCGTTTTTAATTTTGCTACAAAATCAGCCTGTGTTACATCTTCAGGGAATTCTACAGATTCCACTTCAATGCTTGATTTGCCCATTCTGGTAATAATACTCTTTTCATAAGAGATAGACCCTGGGTCTGCGCCAACACGCATAATTGCCAGTTTAGGCTGAACGCCTCCGGCAATCAGGGATTTTGCATCCTCCAGAACCTTTGCTAACATGGACTCACTTACTTCTTTACCACTTAATAATTTTGCTGCCATAATTTTCTCCTGAATTTATTTTTTAAATTTTAGTTTTAAGACAACTGTTTTTCCACTTCGGCATAAACAGTGTCGCAAATTGCAATACCATCTTCCAGCATAGGCTTCAGCTCATTTTCAACAGAAGCCACATAGTCTCTGTCCTTCATGGTCTTGATGTTGATTAAAACATTCAGCCAGCCGCTGATCATTGCTGCGCGCAGGCATTGTACCCCAACGCCAACGTCAGAAATAGCCAAAGCGGAACCCTTGTGGACAAGTTCTTCGTGAAGCTTGATGCTCTTATAGCATACACGAACAATCTCAATGGGTACGCCGCAGGCTACCTTTGTACATTCTTCCATTACTTCTGCCTTATGTGCCTTTTGCTCTTCCGTTTCTGTCGGAAGGCTGTAAGCCTTGGCCAGAGGCGCGAAATTTTCGGCATCCTGATCAATCATCGCCATCAGCTGATCCTGTAATGCCTGTGCTTCGCCAAGAATTCTCTGGATATCTTCTTCATATTCAGCATATTTTTTCTTACCGGTGGTCAGATTGCCGACCATTCCTGCCAATGCTGTACCAATGGCGCCTACCAGTGCCGCTGCACCGCCGCCTCCCGGAACAGCACTTTTACTGTAAAGTACTTCGACAAATTCTGTACATTTTTTGTCTGCGATTCCCATAGTGTTTCCTCTCAAAATTTATGTTCTTTAATTAAGGTTCACATTTTTCATAAAAAAATTTTTGTCTGAAAATGCGAATGGGGAGGAGTCGAACCCCTCCCCCAGACTGCCAATGTAGCGAAAGCAGTCAAATTTTTTATTTAATTTTGTATTTCAGTTTTCTAGAATAAGCCAGAGATTACGCCGTTTTCATCAACATCAATACGTTCTGCTGCCGGCTCTTTTGGTAACCCTGGCATTTTCATAATTTCACCGGTTAAGCATACAATAAAGCCTGCACCTGCGGAAATACTTGCCTGACGAACAGTGATTCTGAAACCAGTCGGACGGCCCAGCTTAGTCTGATCATCCGTTAAGGAGTACTGTGTCTTAGCCATACATACCGGAACTTTGTCAAAGCCCAGTTTGGTTAATTTTGCAATTTCAGCATCCGCTTCCGGAGTATAGTCTACACCGTCAGCGCCATAAATCTTAGTAGCAATGGCATTGATCTTATCTTTGATACTCATGTCATCTTCATAAGAGAACTGGAAGCTGTTTTCGCCTTCTTCGCAGAGACGAATAACCTCGTTGGCAACTGCGATACCGCCTTCGCCGCCTTTTGCCCATACTTCGGACAGCGCAACGTTAACGCCAAGTTCTCTACATTTGTCTTCTACTAATTTTAATTCTGCTTTGGTATCTAATGGGAAGCGGTTGATCGCAACAACTGCAGGTAATTTGTAAACCTGAGTAATGTTTTCAACATGCTTCAATAAATTTGGAAGACCTGCTTCCAAAGCTTCTAAGTTTTCGTTGTTTAATTCGTCCTTTGGAACTCCACCGTTGTATTTCAGCGCTCTTACAGTTGCGACGATAATAACGGCGTCTGGTTTCAAACCAGCCATACGGCATTTGATGTCCAGGAATTTTTCTGCGCCTAAGTCTGCACCGAAACCAGCTTCTGTTACAACATAATCAGAAGCAAAATGCATTGCCATCTTAGTAGCGATTACAGAGTTACAGCCATGAGCGATGTTTGCAAATGGTCCACCATGTACAAAAGAAGGTGTTCCTTCCAGTGTCTGTACCAGATTTGGCTTCAAAGCATCTTTTAATAAAGCAGCCATTGCACCGTTAGCTTTTAACTGACCAGCGGTAACCGGTTCATCATCGTAAGTATAGCCAACAATGATACGGCCCATTCTATTTTTCAGGTCAACAATGTCACTTGCCAAACAGAAAGCTGCCATAATTTCAGAGGCAACAGTAATGTCAAAACCATCCTGACGAACTGCACCGTCACCTTTTTTACCAAGACCATCGACGATGTTACGCAACTGACGGTCATTCATATCAACGCAACGTCTCCATGTAATTCTCTTAGGATCAATGTTTAATTCATTTCCCTGATGAATGTGATTATCAAGCATTGCAGCTAAAAGGTTGTTTGCTGCACCAATCGCATGGAAATCGCCTGTGAAATGCAGGTTAATGTCTTCCATCGGAACAACCTGAGCATAACCGCCGCCAGCGGCGCCGCCTTTAACACCAAAAACTGGTCCTAAGGAAGGTTCTCTTAAAGCAACGAGTGTGTTTTTGCCCAATTTAGAAAGAGCATCTGCAACGCCAATTGTTGTTGTCGTTTTCCCCTCACCAGCAGGCGTCGGATTAATTGCAGTTGTTAAGATTAGTCTTGCTTTCTTTCCGGTTTCCCGTTTTAACAAATTATAATCGACTTTAGCTTTATATTTACCATATAATTCTAAGTCATCCTCTGTTAAACCCAACTTGGCAGCAATCTCACGAATGTCTTGTGGTTTAGCTTCCTGTGCAATTTCGATGTCTGATTTGAAACCCATTTTTAAATCCTCCAATACTTTGATAAATTTTTAACATTTCTTACTTCATATTCTAAAGCATTTTACGAAAAAAATCAAATACAAAGTAAGATAAATTTTCTTTTTTTTAAGGCTGTTTAGCGTTTACACTTGTATATTCCTGTATTACCTGTATATGCTTATATATACAAACTTGTTACAAAACGTGTTGACTTTCATATATTTACATAAATTTTTAACATTGTATATTCATGTACTTATATGTAAATAGTTGTATATACAGACTTGGCTAAAAAAAGATTTTTTCGACTAACCATATTTAAAATACGCTTAATCTCATTTCCATATTCACATTTCCGTCAGTGCCTCTCACCATTTCCCTTAGTTATGAAGACTTGACGTTTACAATCTGCCCGCCGATTATGTCTGGGTACTATTATATATAATATGCCACTTCTTGCTTATGGTTAAATCATACCACGTAAAAAAAGGCTTGTCAATGCTTTTATAGCAATATTTTAAAATAAATCGCCGTTAGATTGATAGATAAATATCAAACAAACTTATCGTAAAAATTTCATGAAAACGATTTTGAAAGAAAAAAATTAAAAGAGACAAATCGACAAATCACAGCCCGCCAATGTTGTCTCTCTTAACTAAGAAATGTTATATACTTAAAATTCATCAAGTATCAGCACAATTAAAAGTAGGATGGGTTAAAGATTATTTCGCCTGAACTGGTCCAATCTTGCCCTGTCTGAAAGCCTTGCTGTATTTTCTGCAAAGTCTGTCGTTTCCTAATAAAGCGTCTGTTGCGAAAATTGCGCCCATCATGTCGCGGCTTGTCGGATCCATAACAGCAGAGTCCATACCCACGAACATAGATAAGGTCATAAAATTCTGATTCATTAATTTTCTGGCTGGTAAGCCGAAAGAAATGTTACTTAAGCCTGAGGTAATATGAATGTCAGGATAAATTTCTCTGATTCCTTCGATTTCTGCTTTGAAGTTTAAGAAAGAATGGTTTTCTGTTGATAAAGCCATTACACAAGGGTCAATATGAATTCTGTTTGGTGTCAGATTATGCTTTTTAGCTTCTTCAACCATCATTTTAGTTAATTCAACTTTCTTTTCAACAGTGTTTGGAATACCGGCATTGTCACAGGTCATGGCAACCAATTCCCATGCTGGATCTGCATCGTCAAACAATGGTAAAAGAACGTCCATTTTGTTACCTTCGCCGGAAACAGAGTTTACCAGACCTGGTTTTTTACATAATGGGAAAACAGCTTTCAAAATTTCAGGGTCCGGGCTGTCAATACACAGTGGTGTTTCAACGGCTTCCTGTACAATGTCCATCATCCATTTTAAGGATTCCAGTTCAATTTCAGGAGCTGTACCAGCACATACGTCAATGTAGGTAGCACCGGCTTCTGCCTGAGCAATTGCTCTGTCTCTAATGAATGCTTCGTCTTTTTCTTCAATGGCTTTTTTAACCACTGGAATCGCACCGTTCAGTTTTTCTCCAATAATAATCATCATAATCCTCCTCTGACAGCGTTTACTTCGCCGCTACTCAAATAAATGTACATACAAGTCTTACCTGTATATACAGATATATCATATACATAGGGTACCACGTTCAGAAACCGTTGTCAATATTTTTTCACAAATTGTTTAAAAATTTACCCTTTCTTCCTGAACCCCTGATTTTTCTTATTGCAAATTTAAGGAATCTGTATTGTAAAATCAGCTATGAAAGCGTATAATTAAAACGATTAAAGATGATGTTTACCTGTATATACATAATTTTCAATATTAATAAAGGAGATTTATCATGCGCGTATTGTTCCCATTACTTGAGGAAGAAATAGAAGTGTCTCAGGACAGTTTGATTTCTGATGTCTGTGCTTCCATTGGTCTGCCCTTAAACCTTGTGTGCGGCGGAAAGGGACGCTGTAAAAAATGCCTAGTTAACATTAAGGAAAATGGAGAAATGAAAGAGGTATTGGCCTGCCAGTATTCTGTTTCTGACGGAATGGAGATTTATGCTTCCCGTGAGCAGGCTGCCAGCCAGATCCTTGAAACCTCATCCAACAGCGACCTGCCTTTTGATCCAATTGTAAAATGCTATTCATTAAATTATACCGATCTTGTTACGCCTATGTGTACCTATGATCTGGATGTTTTGCGCAAACTCATACCGCAAACTCTTGACACGCCGGACTATTCTGTTTTAAAGCATTTTTCAGAGGTTTACTTTCTGGAAGGTTATGAAAAGCTGCATGTTATCGTCTCCGGCAACAGGATCATTGATTTTATCCCTTCTAATGAAACGGAAAAACCCATTTATGGCATTGCCTTTGACATTGGCACCACCTCTGTTGTCGGTTACCTCTATGATATAACAAGCGGATGCCTGTTAAACCAGCATTCCATGCTTAACAAACAGATTGCTTTTGGGGGAGATGTTATCAGCCGCATTGACTATGCCGGCGAATCGCCGGAAAGCCTGCATAAAATCTACGAAGCCATCATGGAAACTCTGACTGAGATTATCACTCAGGTATGCAAAAAAGCGTCGGTCGATACGAACGATATTTATCAGACTGTTTATTGTGGAAACAGCACCATGGCCCACTTGTTTCTGGAACTCAATCCAAAGCATCTTGGCCTGGCACCATTCCTCGGGTTCTGCAAGGATGCCATATCCCTCAAAGGTATGGATACACCGCTTCCGATTAACCCTAAGGGTACGGTTACCTTTATGCCGCTGCTCGGCGGTTTCGTAGGGGCAGATACCACAGCGGTTCTTTTGGGCCTGCCACGCGATAAAAAAATGCGGCTAATGATTGACCTTGGTACAAATGGTGAAATCGCCGTCGGAAACTGTGACAAGTTCTATGTCGCTTCCACCGCATGCGGACCGGCTCTTGAGGGCGCAGGCCTGACTATGGGAATGCGCGGTACTACAGGAGCCATTGAAAAGGTTGGCTGTGAAAATGGCAAAATCACTTATTCTGTCATCGGTAAAACAGCTCCTCAGGGCTTCTGCGGCTCTGGCATTGTTGACGCCATCGCCATGCTGTTTCGTGAGGGACTCATCGCCAAACGGGGCAACTTCATTAAAGGTGATGCTTTAGATGCCCACCCTATGAAAAATCGCTTTGGCGTGGATGAAAATAATCAGCGGTATTTTAAAATTGTAACTGCCAGTGAGCATCCTGAAGGCAAAGACATCATTATCACACAAAAGGACGTCCGCGCTGTCCAGCTCGCAAAAGCTGCCATTTACACGGGCTGCTGCCTGCTCTCTGAAAATTACGGTATCAAAGGCAGTGATCTTGAAGAAATTGTCATTGCCGGCGCCTTCGGAAACTACATTGACGTTCATAATGCACAATTTATTGGATTACTGCCAAAAATCGAAGGTGTTCCTGTACGTTCCATCGGCAACGGGGCAGGCACTGGGGCACAGTTGTATCTGCTGTCAAAGAAAGAGGCTGATATCTGTAATGCTATCCCGACCATCACCACCCATATTGAGCTGGCAACAGACCCCAAATTTGTCGAGACCTATATGATGAATACCATGTTCGGGGATAATGTGATGATTTAATTCTGAACACAAAAAGACGAAGCTGAACACGCTTCGTCTTTTTATTTTCAATCCAGTTTTCTTTTCCCGGCAGCTTCTGCAATCCCCTCAATAATTTCATCAATGCCTTTCTGGTAGTCTTCCAATGTTTCCTTCCAGTGCATCATACATTCCAACCCGGCGGGTGTGATGGAAAAGACCCTTTTTCCCATGTTCTCATTGTCTGCAATGTCGATATGCGAAACGATAAGCCCCTGCTGTTCCATATTTTTAAGGGTTCTGTAAAGACCGGAGGCATCCGGTTTTTTATCCTTCCACAGATAAGTGCCAGCCAGCTTTGATAAAATGCTGTAGCCATGGTCGTCCTGTTCTGAAAGAATGGTCAGGATCACAGGCTGTATAAAACGGGTCAGGGTTCCGCCTTTACAGGCGCACACTCTTTTAATACTCTTCATTCGATTCCTCCATTATTGGATTAAGTCTTATGCTCGCTAATAAAAGTATACGTCATTTTTAATTTTTTGTAAAGATCCACATAATCAAAAAGCCCCGTTGATCACGGGGCATCTGTAAAATCAATCAATGGCTTTATTATCCATAATATAGGATGCTACTGCATCTGTCGTAATAACCAATGTCTGTGTATACTGGTTTTCCAATTGTTTTTCTCTTAGTTCCTGTTTGTCAATTTTTGATATCGTCAATTTTTGTTCAGGCAGCATACTGACACCGGTCAGGCTGCTGAGCCTTCCCATCTCTCTAAAGAACAGGAAACCAAAAAGACTAAACATAATGATTGCTACCAAAGCCAGTGTTACGTAAAACGGACGTGTCTTTCTTGCGGGTTTCGTTTCCATTAAAATGCCCCCCTTTCAATCATTAAGATATATATCCAAAATGACCGTTTTTATTCACAGAGGGTATTTATCTATTCTCCTGACAGAGTATTTGCCAGACGGGCAAAATCTTCTCCCGTCAGCGTTTCACCCCGTACACCCGGAGCTATTCCACATTTTTCCAGAGCATTCAGCAGGCGCTCTTTCGAATAATCGGTGTTCATTTGCAGACCGTTGATCAATGTTTTTCTGCGGTTTAAAAACGAAGCCTTTACGATCTGGAAAAAAAGCTTTTTATCAGACACCCGGATTGCCGGCTCTGCCCTTTTTTTCAGCGTAACCACAATAGAATCAACTTTTGGCCTCGGCATGAACACCGCCGCAGGCACATAAAAGCTGATTTCTGTTTCGGCATAAAACTGCGCTGCAATGGTCAGCGAGCCGTAAGCCTTTGTCCCAGGCTCTGCACAAAGCCGTTCCCCTACTTCTTTCTGGATCATAAAAGTCATCTGCTCAATGGGCAGTTCTGATTCCAGAAACCCCATAATAATGGGGGTTGTGACATAGTAAGGCAAATTCGCAACAATTTTTAAAGGATTCTTCTGCAAATTTGTCCGGAGGAGCCCGGGAATATCTGTTTTTAAAATATCTCCCTGAATAATCTCAACATTATTACAGTCCTCCAGGGTTTTGGCTAAAACGGGAATTAATTTTTTATCTATTTCCACAGAATAGACTTTTCCGGCAGCTTCAGCCAGCACCTGAGTCATGGTTCCGATTCCCGGCCCTATCTCCAATACTGTATCATTTTTATGCACATTGCCGGCTTCTACAATTTTTCGCACGATATTTTCATCAATCAAAAAATTTTGTCCATAGCGCTTGTTAAAATGCAGGTCGTATTTATTTAAGATCCCTTCAATTACCTTCGGGGAGGTCAGTTTCTCCATGTGTTTCTCTTTCCAGCCAGGCCAGGAGCCTGTCTTTCTTATTTTCTTCGGGATATTCATAAACTCTTTTCAGAAGCCTGGTCAGACTTTCCTTAATCGCTTCTCCCTGATAGCCCCTGTCTGTCAGGTCTTTTCCATTAACGGCCAGCTCTCTTAAGGTCATGGGCTCTCGGTTTGCAGCAATCCGACGGTACACCCGTTGATTCTGTTCGGCTGCTCGTTTAATTGAAGGATCGCCATCCCAATAAGCCAGTCCATCCTGAAAAGCCAGAAAATCCTCCGCATTTTCCATTCCGATATCGGCCAGGGCTTCTTTAAAGGCAACACTATCCTGGCTATCCGCTACGACATGGTGGCAAAAGCCATAGGCCAGCTGCTTTTCTTTGTTGGAATAACGCATTTCTCTGAGAAAGACTCTCCGCTCTTCCGGAAACATGTTTAGCAGAAATGCCGCCAGCCTAAGCGGCAGCTTTTTGGGCAGATAACCCATAATTTCAAAACCATCGATAAGATAGTCCTCACACCGCTTCCAATACTCCGGAACCATACGGTTTAGCAGATCGCCCAAAAGTTCTGTTTTTATGAGGAGATATCCGCCCCACGCTACTTTCTCACATAACATGATTCGGGTAAGCTCTCCGCGTATCCGCTCAATGCTGACGCCAGCCGTATCCGGATTATCCCGGATAGCGCTGCGGGTCCGCTCATCCAGCTCCATACGCTTTTCGGCCGCAAGGCGGATACAGCGCCATTTTCTCAGGCGGTCTTCCTCAAAGCGCTTTTTAGGATCGCCAATGCAGCGGACCATACCATTTCTGATGTCCTCAAGCCCACCGACATAGTCGAAAACACAGCCGCGCTCATCCATTAACAGGCCATTAATGGTAAAGTCACGGCGGCTGACATCTTCTCTTACATCATCGGTAAACAGCACCTCATCGGGATGGCGGCCGTCAGCGTAGCTGGCTTCTTTACGAAAGGTGGTAATTTCATAAACTTTTTTGTCCATAATAACGCCAATGGTTCCAAAGTGTTTACCGACGGTGATGGTATGCTCAAACCAGCTTTCTACCTCATCTGGCAGGGCATCGGTCGTGAAATCATAATCGCTCGGGGCTTTGCCCAGAAGCATGTCACGGACAGCTCCTCCCACAATAAAAAGCTGCTTATGATGTTTTCTGAAAACTTGAAATAAGGTTTCGATTGCTTTTTCCATTACATTTTATTCTTTACAATGGTCAGGATATCCGTGGTATGATCCACCATGTAAGTGGGGTTGCAGCGTTCCAGGGCTTTGGGCGTGTTATAACCCCATTTTACTGCCACCACGTCCACACCTGCCCGGAGGCAGGATTCGATATCTCTGGTTTCATCGCCAACGTAAAGCAGTTCCTCCTTCTTAAGATCATATTTCTTAAGAACTTTTTTTATTTTCTTTTCCTTTGATAAAAGCGCTGAGCACATAATAAAATCAATATCGTCCTCCAACCGGTAATGCCTTAAAAAGGACTGGACGGTTTTTTCGATGTTGGAAGTCAGTATCCCGCGGTATTCAGTAATCTGGGTAAGGTCGTCCATGAAGGTTTTTATTTCCGGATAAAATGCCCGTATGTCTTCCATTGTTGCCCGCATTCTCTTCTGCCCCTCGCTGAGGACTCTGGGTAGTTTATAGAAGGGGATATCCACAATTTCCATGATTTCCTTTATATGCAGATTTTTTATATGCTGCAGCTCTTCTTTTGTGATTTTTCGATATTTGTACTTTTCAGCCATATCGTTGTATATGTTAAAGGTTTTTTCCTCTGTATCGGCCAAAGTACCGTCAAAATCAAAAACCACACATTTATAAGCCATTCTGTTCTCCTTATGTTTATCTGGCCTTTTCTACCTCATTTTTTGTAGTTCTTCCTGTACATCATTTTATCATCGACCATTTTTCTTCTGAGCTTGTCATCAAAAAAGTAATAGTCGATGGAGGTATCCAGCCGGGCGCAGTTCATAGCCGCGTCGGCAAAGCGCTGAAGATCCTCTTTATTCTGCGCGTTTTCCGGATATTTTGCTATGCCAATCTGTCCGCCTATAGTAAAGGTCATTCCCTCCACAACGCAAGGCTCGTTGAGGCATTCGATGATTTCTATACAAATCGGTTCAATCTTTTCTCTGGCATTACGGTTTGGCAGAAAGAGCACCACCAGGTCATCGCTATGGCGGGCCAGAAGACCATAATGGCCTACACGGTCACTCAGCTGCTCACATACCTGCTTAACGACCTGATCCCCAACCTCATAGCCATACAGATCATTGATTTCATGGTAGTTGGTCAGCGATATATTGAGCAGTGCCATATGCTTACCAGGCTTTCCGGCATTTTTGGCAAAATAGCGGCTGAGAACCTGACGCAGCTTAAGCCGGCTCGCAAGACCGGTGATGGGTTCATGGTAGGCCAGGTATTCAAACTTATTGCGGTATTCCACACCTTCCGACACATCCAGTCCAACACTGACGCAAACACGCCGGTTATCGAAATAGGGCAGTTCTCTTGTATTCCAGTAGATCCAGCGGATTCTGCCTTCCTTGTCACGGAGAGCAAGGGGCTTTCGATAATTTCTGTCTTTGTTGGTGCGGCGCTGGGCGACACGGCCAAAGATCGCTTCTGCCGGCTGTCCGATAAGAACTTCTCTTGACTGACCTGTCAGCTCTTCAATGAAGGGGTTTACCTCCAGAATATTGTTGTTTTCATCTGTCGTTAATACCAGCATGTCGGAGTTATCCACAACAGCCTTTGAAAACTGGCTCTGAAAATCCAGATTATCCCTGAGTTCCTTTTCCTCTGTAATATTCTGGACGATCCCAATGGTGGAAAGGTGCTCATTTTTGCTGGAAAATGTATGGCGGATCCGGATGAGCACATCCACAACTTCATTTTTAGTCGTGATAATGCGGTGATGGATATCCACCGTCTCCTGATTCTGGAAAGCGTCCAAAAACGCCTTGGTTACACGCTCCTGATCAGCCGGATGAACCATTTTAAACAGAATATCCAGATTCGGCTTAACCGTATTAATTTCATAACCCAAAATATGATAGAGCTCTCTGGACCAGACAATTTCCTTGCTCTGGTGGTTTAACTCCCAGTAGCCCATGCGGGCAATGTGCTCGATCTCTACCAGTTTACTTGCCTGCTCTTCAATATAAGCTTCTCGTTCCTGAAGGTTTTTTTCATCTCTGGCTACAATGCCATAGTACACCTTCTCACTGAAGACAAAACGATGGATTTCTACTGAAAAAGGGATGACGGAACGGTCTGGCATATAATATTTTACCGGAAGTGTATAGGTACTTCCCAAATCAAAATTGAGCCGCATATTCGATTTATGTTCTTCATAGTCAAAATCTGTATGAAACCGCTGATAGTTCTTGCCGACAATCTTATCAGCCGAACGGCCATAATATTCCTCCAGCTTTTTGTTGACGCGCAGGATTTTGCCGCTTTCATCCAGAAGGATAACGCAATCTGATACCATATTGAGCATGGTCCTGATCAGGTCTACATCCAGACGGTACTGTTCCTTTTGTTCAAGGTTTTCCTTTTTTAAACGGTAATTATAATAGAAAAAGGCAGTTACAATCAAGGCAATGATCAACAGCCAAAGGCTGATGTTGCCAATCAGGTTGAATATTAAAAATGTATCCATAAAATCTTCCTCGATTTTCTGTACTCATGCGCCAGTCCAAACTCTCTTTATCTATTTTGCACCATCATTCACTATTTTTCAATATAAAACTGAGTTGCCTTAGGGATTTTATGATAAAATAATAATATCCTGAGTATACCATACTCAAAAAAGATTAAATTTTCCTAAGAATATTGACCTTTTATAAAATAAATGTTATTATATCACCACATCACTTTATTGCGCTACTGCAATAAATCATCGGAGGAAAGCAATGCTCGAAAATTACACGATTGATGGCTTTGAAAATATTCAGTATCAGGGCTATCCCGCACTGCAGAAAATAGAAAATAACCTGGGGCAGCTTTTTGAGCTGTACGGTTATCATCCCATATCAACACCGACCTTTGAGGCCTATGACCTGTACGCTGCCGAGGATTCCATCGCCAGCGATGACCTTTTTAAACTTGTCAACCATCAGGGGAAGGTACTTGCTCTTAAGCCTGACGCCACTCTGGCTGTCACCCGCATGGCTGCCATTAATCACCACGATCCCGACGAAATAATCAAATTTTCATATTTAACCAATATTTACCGCAGTTTCGCATCACCGGAAAGCGTTAAAAAGGAAATGACTCAGATGGGCGTTGAGTATTTTGGGAATAACAGCCCCGAGTGCGATGGTGAGATCATCGCACTGGCCATTGAATCCCTTTTATCAAACCGCATTGAGGACGTCCATATTGACCTCGGACACGTTGGCTTTATCAATCACCTGATGGATGAGCTGGCCTTCAGTGTTAAGGAAAAAACGCAGCTGTTTAAATATATCGAAAATAAAAACATCGGCGATATTGGTGAATTTTTAAACCGTAAAAATCTCAATGCTAAAGTCGCAGCTATTATTTTAAAATTACCCAAACTTTATGGAGAACCACAGCAGGTTTTCAAAAAAATGGAAGCGCTCTGCATAAACGACGCCATGAGACGTGTTGTGGATAAGCTAAAGGCCATTTACCATCATCTGGAGGTTACGGGCTACGCAAAATATATCTCCTTTGATTTAGGCTTCACCAATCAGATGAACTATTATTCCGACCTTATTTTTAAGGGCTATATTAACAACTGGGGCGAACCCGTGATCAACGGCGGCCGTTACAACCATTTATCTGAAAAGTTCGGCATTTCCCGTCCTGCCTGCGGCTTTGGGATCGACCTGCTGAAAATGATGGAATATATGGAGCAGTACCATCTTCTGCCTCAATCTGAAAAGCGGAAAACCATCATTCTCTATGCTCCAGAAGACAAATGTGAAGGGTATAAAACCGCAGGCATCCTGCGTCAAAAGGGGCAGCCCACTGAGCTGTTTGTCTTAAAGACCACTCCTGAAGAATGCGCAGCAGCCCTTGCACAGAACGCGCTCTACCAGAATGCCCATTATTATCTGATCCGTGACCAGAAGAACTACCATTTTACAAAAAAGGGCTTCCAAGCCATTGACAGCATTGTCGAAGCAGAGGTGAATTAAGATGCAGATACGTTTAGCTTTAGCCAAGGGCCGGGTAGCCAGAAAAGCCATCGAGCTCTTACAGAAAATCGGATATATTTTTGAAGATTATGACGAAAAAAGCCGGAAGCTCATTTTTCAGGATACCACTGGTGCCATTGAGTTCTTTCTGGTAAAATCTCCCGACGTTCCAACCTATGTGGAAAAAGGAGCGGCGGACATCGGCATTGTCGGCCGGGATGTTTTAATGGAGCACCCCGCCAATGTCTATGAGCTTTTAAACCTGGATATCGGCCAGTGCAAAATGTGCGTAGCCGGCTTTAAGGATTCCAAGCCTCAGTTCGGTAAAAAACTGGTGGTGGGAACAAAGTATCCAGCCATCGCCAAAGATTATTTTAACAGCAAGGACGAGCCTGTGGACCTGATTAAAATTAACGGTTCTGTGGAGCTGGCTCCTCTTTTAGGCCTGTCAGACTGTATTGTGGATATTGTGGAAAGCGGCAGTACCTTGCGAGAAAACGGCCTGGTGGTGCTGGAGGAAATCTGCGATATCAGCTCACGGCTCATTGTCAACAAGGTCAGCCTTAAAACCAAAGGCGCCATGATTGACCCGATTATAGAAAGATTTGAAGCTAACCTTTCGATCAATTAAGGAGAATCCCATGAAAACTTACACATACAAAGAAAGCATTAACAAGCTCGACACACTTCTCAAGCGCGATGAGGGCGAGAATCAGGAAATCCGCCGCCGTGTTCTGGAAATCATCGACACCGTCAAATCCCAGGGTGACGCGGCGCTTATAAACTATACTGAAAAATTTGACGGCTGCCGTCTGGATACCCTGCGTGTGACTGACGCTGAAATCCAGGAGGCTTTTGACCTTGTAGGACGGGAGATGGCCGCTGTCATTGAGGAAGCCGCAGGCAACATCCGCGCTTTTCACGAAAAGCAAAAGGAGGAAACCTGGATGTATAATCCCGGTCCGGGCATTACCCTTGGGCAGCACATTACGCCTCTGGAGAGAGTTGGCCTCTATGTGCCCGGCGGTAAGGCCGCGTATCCCTCCACGGTGCTTATGGACAGCATCCCAGCCCTTGTCGCCGGTGTAGATTCCCTGGTCATGGTAACCCCACCGGGAAAAGACGGAAAGATCAACCCAAATATTCTGGCCGCTGCCAAAATTGCAGGCGTTCATGAAATTTACAAGGCAGGCGGCGCACAGGCGGTCGCCGCACTGGCCTACGGCACTGAGAGCATCGCCCCCGTCAACAAAATTGTCGGCCCTGGCAATATCTATGTGGCTACCGCCAAGAAAGAGGTCTTTGGCAAAGTCGCCATTGATATGATCGCAGGGCCCAGCGAGGTATTGATCCTGGCCGATGGAACCGCCAATCCTGTTTACGCCGCCGCTGATCTGCTTTCTCAGGCTGAGCACGATGAAATGGCCATGCCGATTCTGGTCACTACCGACGCCGATTTTGGGGAAAAAGTTATCACTGAGGTTTACCGCCAGATTGAAGCTGACCTGGGGCGCAAGGAAATTGCCCGAAAATCGGTGGATAATTACGGCTTTGTCTTTGTGGCAGAAAACCTGGAGCAGGCTTTTGAACTCTCCAACGCCATCGCGCCTGAACATATGGAAATTCTTCTTCCCGAGCCAATGCAGTATCTGGAACGCGTCCGCAACGCCGGCGCTATTTTCCTCGGAAGTTATACCCCAGAGCCGCTGGGAGATTATTTTGCAGGACCAAACCATACGCTGCCGACCTCTGGCACCGCCAAATTTTCTTCACCGCTTGGTGTTTACGACTTTATGAAAAAATCCAGCATTCTCTCCTATTCCGAGGATGCTCTGGAAAAGGTTTATACAAAGATCGCTGCCTTTGCCCGCTCCGAAGGGCTTGACGCCCATGCAAAATCCGTGGAGCGCCGCTATGAAAATAAGTAAAGGAGTCCGCCATGAAAAACTTTGCGCGTAAATGTGTTAAAGACCTCGAAGCCTATAAGGTCGAGGCCCCGCAGTATGACATTATCCTCAATGCCAACGAGAACCCCTGGGATTTTCCTGAAGCGCTGAAAAAAGAGCTCTGCGACGAGATCATGAAAGCACCGCTGAACCGCTATCCGGAGGCCTGTTTTCCAGAGCTTCTGGCTGAACTTTCAGACTACACTGGCGTACCGGAAGACCAGATTATCTGCGGTTCCGGCTCAGACGAGCTTATCGCCATGATCAACCAGTCCTTTATGAATCCTGGTGATACAGCGGTCACCCACACCCCGTCCTTTGCCATGTACCAGATCTGGACAGCCATTGCCGATGGACAGTTTGTGGGCGTACCTGATAAAAACGGGCACATCCCTGATGTGGAAGGAATTATCTCCGCCGCCAAGGTAAATGACGCCAAGCTCATCTACCTCTGTAATCCCAACAACCCCACCGGCTATCTCTTCCCGCGCTATGACATTGTCCAGATTCTTGAGGAAACCAATGCTCTGGTTATCCTGGATGAAGCCTATATGGAATTTAAGGGCAGTACACATGTGGATCTGATCGAAAATTATCCAAACCTTCTGGTTTTAAGAACACTTTCCAAAGCTTTCGGCATGGCAGGCATCCGCTGTGGTTACTGTCTGGGGAACAAAGCGCTTATTGACGTGATGTACAAGGTCAAATCGCCCTATAATCTCAACGTACTCACCCAGAAGGCAGCTGTCATCGCCCTTAAAAACCGTGAAAAGCTTCTTGACCGACTGAAAACCCTGAATGCTGAACGCCATAAAATGTACAAGGCACTGCGGGATATGCCCCTGGATTCGCTTTATCCTACTGCCTCCAACTTCATTTACTTTGAAACCGGCAAAGGCGAAGCAATCTATGAAGCCATGAAGGAAAATGGCATCCTCATTAAATTTTTTAAAGGAAACGAAACCATGCCTGCCAGTATCCGGCTGTCCATCGGCACCCCCGAGGAAAACCGGAAAGTACTTGAAATATTGAAAAAGGTATTATAAGATGGAAAGAAAAATCACATTAACAAGAAAAACCTTTGAAACCGACATTGAGTTGAGCCTGAATCTTGACGGCACCGGCCAGTGCGACGTCTCTACCGGTGTTGGCTTTTTTGATCACATGATGACCCTGTTCACCAAGCACGGCCGCTTTGATCTAACCCTGAAAGCAACAGGCGATGCTGCTGATAACCACCATGTACTGGAGGATATCGGCATTCTTCTCGGCAAGGCCTTTGCCGAAGCCCTTGGCGATAAAGCCGGTATCACCCGCTATGCTTTCCAGTTTACCCCAATGGATGAGGCTCTGTGCCGTATCTGTATTGACATCAGCGGACGGTCTTATCTGGTTTACGACGTTCCACTGACGCGAGAGTATATCGGGGAATTTGAAACCGAAATGCTGGAAGAGTTTTTCATCGCATTTACAAATAACAGCAAAATGACCATCCACGTAGCCTCTCTTTATGGCCGTAACAACCACCATATTGTGGAGGGGATATTTAAATGCTTTGGCCGTACCCTGAAACAGGCAGTCACCATTGACCCCAATGTTAAGGGCGTGCCAAGCACAAAAGGAGTTTTGGAATGATCGCAATCATTGATTATGACGTGGGCAATTTAAAAAATGTCTACACCGCATTAAAGGATGTGGATCTGGAAGGCGTGATCACCCGTGACCCAAAGGTCGTGGACAACGCCGAAGCCATTATCCTTCCTGGAGTCGGTGCTTTCAGCGACGCCATGGAACATCTCAGACAGTTTGACCTTGTCAACTGTCTGGACAAAAATGTGCAGTCCGGAAAAACCCTTATGGGTATCTGCCTGGGCATGCAGGTTCTGTTTGATAAAAGCACCGAGGATGGTGAGTGGACAGGCCTCGGCTATATTCCCGGAGAGATCGTCAAATTTGACGCGCCGGGGCTCAAAATTCCGCACATGGGCTGGAATAACCTTATCATCAATCGTGATGATTCGCTGGTTAAAGGCATCGGCAGCGAGGATTACGTTTATTTTGTCCATTCCTATTACGCACAGCCAAAAAGCTTTGATGACGTTGTCGCCTATGCCGACTATTCTGTTAAGGTACCCGGCATTGTCCGGAAAGAAAACGTCATCGGCATGCAGTTCCACCCTGAAAAAAGCTCGAGGGTCGGAACTCAATTACTTATGAATTTTAAGGAGAATCTCAAATGATCATATTCCCCGCCATTGATATTAAAAACGGAAAATGTGTCCGCCTGAAGCAGGGAGTTAAGGACGATGAGACCATTTATTTCGACAACCCTGTGGAGGTCGCTAAGCGCTGGGAATCCGAAGGCGCTGAATATCTGCATCTCGTAGACCTTGACGGCGCTTTTGACGGAAAGCCCCAGAATCTGGAGGTTGTCAAAGATATTGTCAAAGCGCTCGACATCCCGGTTGAGTTGGGCGGCGGTATCCGCGACGAAGAAATTGCAAAAATGTATGTGGATATCGGCGTCAGCCGCATTATCATCGGCACACAGGCCGTAAAGGATCTTGGCTTTATCGAAAGGCTTCTGGCCCTGTATGATGAAAAGGTCTGTGTCTCCATCGACGCCAAGGACGGCATTGTCTGTACAGAGGGCTGGGTGGAAAGCAGCAATATCGAAGCGCTGGAACTTGCGGCAAAGCTGGAGCGACTCGGCCTGTCCACCCTGGTGTACACCGATATTTCCAAGGACGGCATGATGAGCGGTCCTAATTTTGACATGTTAAATGTCCTCAACCTGCATCTGAACATGGATATTATCGCCTCTGGCGGCATCGCCTCTGCTGATCATCTCAAAAAACTGGAGGAAATGAACCTTTACGGCGCAATTACCGGCAAAGCCCTGTATGAGGGCACCCTCGATCTGGCCGCCTATCTCAAAGGAGAATGCTAAAATGCTGACCAAACGTATTATTCCCTGCCTGGACGTGGACCACGGACGGGTTGTCAAAGGAAAGAAATTTAAAGATATACAGGATGTAGCGGACCCGGTAGAGCTGGGGCGCTATTACTCCGAGCAGGGTGCAGACGAACTGGTTTTCTACGATATTACCGCCTCCTACGAGGAGCGCGATATCTTTATCAATATCGTGGAGAAGGTGGCTGAGGCTATCCGAATTCCCTTTACCATCGGCGGAGGCATCAGCCGGGTGGAGGATTTCCGTAAAGTTCTCATGGCCGGGGCAGACAAGGTTTCGGTCAACTCCTCCGCGGTTAAAAATCCCCAGCTGATCCGCGACGCTGCCCTTAAATTCGGCAACCAGTGCGTAGTGCTCTCCATCGACGCCAAGCGCAATGACAGCGGTTCTTGGGATGTTTATGTAAAAGGCGGCCGTGAAAACACTGGCATCGACGCCATTGAATGGGCCAAACGCGGCCAGGAGCTGGGCGCAGGTGAAATCTGCATCAACTCCATTGACACCGACGGTGTTAAGCGCGGCTATGACCTTGAGCTCAACCGCAAGCTGTCTGAAATTCTCACGATTCCCGTTATCGCCTCCGGCGGCGCGGGAGAAAAGGCACACTTTTCTGAGGTCTTGAAGGCCGGGGCAGACGCGGCCTTAGCCGCATCTGTCTTCCATTATAAAGAAATACCAATCCCTGAGCTAAAGGCCTATCTGGACAGCGAGGGCATCGCAGTAAGAAAATAAAATTTAGGAGAAACGAAATGAATAATGATATCGAACTGAAATTTAACCACCATGGCCTGATCCCGGCAGTCCTTCAGGACTATTACACCCGTCAGGTACTCATGGTGGCTTATATGAACAGGGAAGCCCTGGACAAAACACTGGAAACCGGCAAAGCCACCTTCTGGAGCCGCAGCCGCAAAGAATTGTGGACAAAGGGCGAGACCTCCGGCAACTACCAGGAAGTCGTCGCCATCGACTATGACTGCGACGCCGACACCCTGCTGGTACAGGTGCTCCCAAAAGGCCCTGCCTGCCACACAGGCGAAACTTCCTGCTTCTACCGTAATCTGTACACCAATGAAGAAAAAGCCACAGGAAACATGGATATCATCCATAAGCTGGCCGACCAGGTACAGGACCGCCGGGAAAATCCTGTAGAAGGTTCCTACACCAACTACCTCTTCCGGGAGGGCGTTGACAAAATCTGTAAAAAGATTGGTGAAGAATCCGCAGAAACCATCATCGCCGCTAAAAACGATTCAAAGGAAGAGCTCACCTACGAGGCATCTGACCTTCTTTATCATCTGACTGTGCTCTTAAATAACCAGGGTGTGACTTTTGACGATTTGTTTGTCGAACTAACTAAACGGCATAAATAAGCCTTATTAAAAAAAGAACCTGAAATTAAATTTTCAGGTTCTTTTTTTTATTTTGATTTTTTGTTTAAGATAACATTTTAAGGTTTTTATTATAATGCCGCATCAAAACTGCGACCATAACAGCGATGATCATCTCTGTAATGGGCATTGCAAACCACAGCGCTTGCGCGCCAAACAGGGCGGGCAGCGTATAAATAAGCAGTCCGCTTACCACCATTCCGCGCAGGACAGACACTGCGAGGGAGGCCTTCGGTCTCATGATGGCTTGGAAATAATAGGTCGAATAAATATTATAGCTTAGCAGCAGGAAGGAAATAAAATATTTCCGCATGATATCCGGCGCTATGGCCAGTACCTCTGGCGTCGGGTTCATAAAGAGGCGGATGAGCGGCTCTGGCAGAGCCATGGTCAGGGTCGTCCATACAATACTCAGCACCGCAACCGTGATCAGGCTCAGCCGCAGTGTTTTCCGGATACGATCTCCCTTCCCCGCACCATAGTTCATGGAAATGATGGGCTGGGCTGCCTGTCCCACACCGTATGCACAGGCCTGCACCAGGGTATTGACATTGATGATAACACCGTAAACCGCCAGTGCCGAGCTGCCGCTGTATTTCATAATCTGATTATTAAACATCATGGATAAGATCCCCATGGCGATATCAATGAAAAAAGTTGAAAACCCTGTGAGCACAATCTGACGGGTCATATGACCAAAGCCCACGGGCCTTTCAAACCTGAGACGGCATTTTTTTCTCAGAAAATGACTGCACAAAATACAGATTGACAGCACCTGTCCCAGAGCTGTCGCCAGACCTGCACCGCTGATCCCCATGTCACATACAAAGACAAAAATATAATCTCCGATAATGTTAAAAACACCCCCGGCCATGACAGCCATCGTCGCCGTTGCCGGCGCATTGTCATTTCGTATAAAGGCGGCCAAAAACTGCCCGAACACAAACAGCGGCGCCACAAATTTTATCCAAAAAAGATATTCCGATGAATGCCATTGTATAAAAGCTGTTTCCCCGACGCTCATCTCCCGCGCCCTTTGCCGCGCTCATCAAAACTGAACCGCCGATACCAAACAGCAGGCCCAGACTGTAGATAATATTCCAGACAGGCGCCACGGTCGCCAACGCGGCCACACCGTCTGGCCCTTCATACTGCCCCACCATTACGCAGTCCACCAGTGAGTAGACGGATACGATCAGCGCGCTGCCAAAGGACGCGAACAGATATTTAAAGTATATCTTTTTCAGATTTCCTTTTAGTAAGTCCATTGTACTGCTCCTCTATTTTCTAATATTCCCGGAAACGAAAAAAAGCCGGATAAAATGGTATCAACCATCTTATCCAGCATATCAATCTCATAGACTGTACACCCTCCGATGAACGCCTCTATTTTAGCAAAAGGTATTTAGAATGTCAATATATAACAAGCGGTTTACTCAAAGGGAATGACAATTTCCGTCATATATTTATTTTCGTTTCCCCTGAAAATGGCGCCCGGTCCTTTTATGTATTTTTCCCGTGATGGAATCAACAGCTTCAGGTCCTGTGCCCTGGAGTAATCCAGCAAGGCCTTGTAAGCGTGATTAAACTGGCTGTAGCTGCCCTGATGTATGGTCGAAACAGCACGTTCCACTGCCGGGAGCGTTCTGCACTCAATTCCAGCGGCTTCAATATAGCGCTTGACAGGCACACAGATTTCGATATCCGCTTTTTCCTGGTAGGCTTCATTGTAGTACAGGTTAAAGGGGATACCACCAGCGTTCCCCTTCACCGCCTTATAGATCCTGGCGATATATTTCCCCACCTCACTGTAAAGACCCTGATAGCGAATAGATGCGACAATTACGGGTTCCAGACGTTTTACCTCAATTTTATACTGCATAGGGCTTTCCTCCTGACCGGTTGGTTCGATATAGAGGGAGATTTTTTTCAGCAGTTTCTTTTCCTTTTCAATTTTATGCTCGATCATGGCTTTCTTTTCTTCCAGAAAATAGGCCAGATCGGTGTCCTCGTCAAAGTTTTCCATAACATCCCGCAGTTCGGAGATGGAAAATTCAAAGGACCGCAGCAGCGCAACCAGCTGTGCCCGTTTGAAATCCTCTTCGCTGTAGTAACGGTAGCCATTCTGACTGTCCCGATGGGATGGCACCAGGATTCCCTGCTCGTCATAATAGCGCAGAGCCTTGACCGTTAAATTGGTTATTTTGGAAAATTCACTGATTCTGTACATGATTCTCACCTCATATTTATCATACAGCCTGCCCCGCAGGGGAAGGTCAATCCCTTTCTACAGATACCCCAGCACCGTTTCCACCAGAAGCACCGCCGCACAGGCAAACACAGCCACTGTAACCAGCCCTTTTTCCTTCATGGCCAGAAGAATGGCGACGATCAGCCCCGCAGTGGCAGAGTACAGGCTTCCAGTCGAATAGAAAATAGCCGGAAAAGTCATGGTTCCCAATACCGCGTAAGGCACATAATAGAGAAAGGATTTCACAAACTTGCTTTCTATTTTCTTTTTAAACAGAGCCAGCGGCAGCACGCGTATCAGGTAAGTAACGCCCGCCATAACCAGGATGTATATTAGCAAAGTCGTCGTCATATTTCCTCCTCCTCACTGATGGGAAAGAACCAGGCGCCAAAGGCCGACGCGGCAATAGTGCAGATGATAATGGTAAAACCCGTTGATACCTGGCTCAGGATTGGCGCAAAGGTAAAAATACAGCTTAGTGCCACTGCAAAGATCAACACGGCTCTGACCGATTTTTTCTTTCTTGCCGGCGGTATGATAATGGCGATAAACATACCGTAAATGGCGATTCCCAGAGCGGAACGTATGAACTCCGGAAGAATAGTGCTGGCCGCCGCGCCAATGAGGGTTCCGCCCGACCAGCCAATATAAGGCATCACCATCAGGCCAAACATGTACCATTTTCCCAGCTTTCCAGGCTGCCCGCTGCTCACGGCAAAGATTTCATCGGTGTTTCCAAAGGCGATCAGGCAGCGCTCCAGGGTCGTCACAGAGTCTTCCAGTTTTTGCGACAAGGACAAAGACATGAGCGCATACCGCAGATTGATGATCAGCTGAGTAAGCGCCATCTCCACAAAGGGAGCGCCAAGTACAATCAAATCCAGCCCGGCAAACTGCCCCGCTGAAGTCAGGTTTGTCATGGAAATAAGTACCGCAGACCAGGCAGGAAGCCCCTGGGTGACGGCCATCATTCCAAAGGTAAAAGCCACCGACAGGTAGCCCAGGCCTATGGGAATCCCATCCTGCAATCCCTTTGCGAAGCTGTTGTTAATGATGATCTTTTCTTCTGTCGTTTCCATTCCTACTCCTCATAAACTCCAAATTCAATTTTTCGTACCTCATCCTCCTCACCGCAGACCCAGAGCTCGTAATCCGAAGCCAGCTCCAGACGTCTTAAAGAAACGCCTCCAGTCTGGCAGCCCTCATCAAGGATTTGGTATTCTTCCCCTTTTTGCTGTATCTCAAAGGCGCTCAGCGGCAGGGCAAAACCCAGCCCCCGGTATTTCATATAACTTTCCTTCTGCGCCCACAGCCTGTAAAATGCCTGTGTCCGTTTTTCATCGTCCAGAGCTTCCAACCCCCGGACCTCTCCGGGCGACATAAAACGCTTTGCCAGGGACATCATCCGTTTTGTCCGGTCAATCCGCTGCACGTCCACACCCACTGGGTTTTGAGACATGGCACATACCAGATAATCTCCCGAGTGTGAACCGTTAAAGTGCAGACTGGGGTATTCTTTCAAAAAAGGCTTTCCATAGCGGTTCTTTTCCACTTTCACCGGAACTGGCAGTCCCTTTTTCTCAAATATTTTATTTAAGAGCACCTCGACATGCACTGTTTTTCCTGTAACCGAAAAAAAATGCGTATCCAGCGTGTACACATCAATCATGGATTTTCCTCCAAAAGGTGATAACACTACTATTATACGCATTTTTTTACTGTAACTCAATTCTATTTTGGGGGAATCCCCTAAATTAATCTTTATTCTACCGCGGTATCCACTTCTTTTACGATCTTTTTATCTTCCCCTGTGCCCGTATGCTTCTTAGCATAACGGCGCACCAGCAGCGAAGCGCCAATACTCAGCACCGCGCATACGATAAGGATCCCGAAAATAGTGGTAAAGGCCGCGTTTCCCTGTCTGTCGATCATACCACCAAACCATTGGTGCATAAAGCTTTCCGGTAAAAAGCCAATGACAGAAACCATTCCGGTTGCCGCTCCGAATACATGAATAGGTACCTTGGTTTCTGTGAGCTGTGACGAGGCGATGCCAAAGGCACCGTTTCCCACAAACCCCAGAACCACCATGATCACGGCAACGACAATGGCCATGGCCGCTGTCTTTGGCAGGATCAGAAAAGATCCGTAGCAGAGGGCAGCCACTGCGGAAATAACCATAATAACCTTGGCCGGCGAGTTGATTTTTTCCGCTACCTTTCCAAGAATCGGCGATGAGATCAGGGTGATACCATAGGTTCGTATCATTCCCACTACGGATACCAGCCCAAGAGACGCGCCAAAAACATTCGTCAAAAACGGCGTGGTGTAATTCATGCCCTGATAGACAAAGCAGATAAAAAACATGGAAATTGAGGCCAGCCATACACCCGGATGCTTTAACGCTTCGGCAAACTCTGACAGGTTAAAAGACTTGCCGTCGGTTTTAATTTCTCCTTCAAACTTCGGGATAAAGAAAAAGGAGAGGATGCCAAACAGCAGGATAATGGCGCCCATAATGATCAGCACCGTAGTCACTCCCCTGGTCTGGTCAGCGATCATCCCGAAAACACCGAGGGCGATCATGTTGAAGATAAGCCCCGCCACACCGTAAAGGCCGTAGCTGAAGCCAATATTCTTAGGATATTCCTCCTCAGAGGATACCAGCCGGACCAGTTTGAAACGGGTGCCCCACCAGATCAGAATAGTAGTGACTGCCATCAGCCCAAAGATAAAGAGCAGCACGCCGTAAGACGGCATGGCAGCGTACCAGAATACGGCCAAGGCCGTCGCGGCAAAGCCTACCCAGGCCAGAGTCCGTACCCTGACCTTATCTGCTACAATACCAGAAGGTATATATAAAATCGTCGCCATAATGCCGTACATTCCCACCAGCGCGCCAAGCTGCTCATTGGACACGCCAAGGCCCACCATCAGCGGTTCATAAAAGACGTTTTTTAAATAAACCGGCATATAGATTATAGAGCTTCCCATACTGATAAGCACAATGAGAAACATTTTGTGAAATCTGGACAAGTCACTCAGCTTTTTTTCACCCTTTAAAAAATTCATTTATTACCTCACTTTTTATTTACATAAGGATCGCCGATCCTCCATTCTGCCTAAAGGTCAAATTTATATTGTTCCGGCAGCTCAGTGTTCAACAGCTTTTTTTGTTCCAGTGTGGTATCCGGCAGCTCATAAGCCTCCATGCGGGCGTCATAGACTTTCTTGGCGCGATCCCGGATATCGCCCTGCTCTTCACGGGTGTTCTCCTTGCAGCCCTTGCGGTTAAACACCTCGGAGGCCAGATAGTTATCTTCCCGGTATTCCTTAGGGGTACGTCCTCCCAGAAAGTTTCCTCTTGGACCTACCTTGGTGATATCCTTCAGCGCTTTTTCCTTCCGCTTGTCTGACACTTCAAAGCCCCTGCGCAGACGCATGAGATAGCGGATGGTTTCTTCATCCATGATGAATTTTTCATAGCTGGTCAGATTAAAGCTGCCCATTGTGCCGCAGCCGTGAGGTATCATCGCCGCCTGGCTCAGCATCGGCGCCATCAGCCCTACAAAGGATTCGACACCCGCCTGGTAATCGGTCTTAAAGGCATCCCCCAGAGCGCCGCCGACACGTACCGGAATTTTATAGAAATTTGCCAGGGCAATGTGTCCCAGTGTGATCAAAGCAAATTCCGGCGCGCCCATGCACAGCTGCACATAGCGCATATCCGACATGGAGGAAAGACTGGTATATAATACCGGAAGGCCCGGATTCATGAGCTGGGATAAAACCACAATGGATAAAATCGCCGCCGCATCCTCTACAACCGATCCATACAGAGAGCCCGGAGCGGTCAGGTTCGTCATGGAGCAGGCCGTAATGCTGATGGGCTGGTTCTCCTTAATGAAGCCCATAAAATGATCCATGGCCTCCCAGCCAACACCCAGTGGTGAGATGACGCAGGTGCCGCTGTAAATAACATATTTGTCATCATAGCCATAATATTTTTTGGCAAACTGAATATTCTCGCGCACACCCTGGGCTACGCTGCCTTTTTTGTAGTTGTGGATGGTCGCGCCCAGAATATTGTAGATAGGCTTGTGGCTGTATTTCATCAGCAGCGCCGTCTGCGCCAGCAGCGAATCCTTCGTTTTATCAAGACCCGGTACGTCCACAGCGATCTCACTGGTGACCTGCATCACATCCGAGGTGTCGATGAGCTTGTAAAAATTGACTAAATCATCGGTGTTGGTATCCGAATAAGAACCGTCAAAATTGAGTACCAGCGGTGTGCCGTTTGTCGGGATAACCACCGGGTCGTGGTCGAGGCCGACCTGTACTGTGCGGTCAAAACCCTGCAGCTCAAAGTTTGCTGGAACGGTTTCCAGTGCTTTGTTCAAAAGAGCCTCCCCAATATAAACCGTACCGTCCTCTACCCTCGCGCCATGCTGTTTAAAAATTTCAAGCGCTTCATCATTCTCAATTTTAACCCCAACTTCGCTTAAAACGCGTAAAACACCCTCATGCAGATTTTCAACATCATCCTTTGTAAAAAACACATCAGTTAAACTGTTACGAATCATTTGTCTCTCTCCTTAATCTCTCAAAAATTTTTCTAGTTAGTTGATGCTGTATATTAATGCAAGGTTTATGCCAAAACAGATTTCTCTATTTCTCACAGTTTCTTTGATTCTTATGTTTAATAAATATATTATTTTTAATACACTTATCTTATATTTCC
>OCAG01000166.1_pt1 | contig 73019 bp, 73 predicted proteins | sample 1477111 | NCBI WGS metagenome assembly OCAG01 (sample SAMEA2580288, study PRJEB22360) | human gut metagenome | biome: human gut; feature: human-associated habitat; material: faeces | place: Denmark | collected 2008/2010 | reverse complement strand
TAACAAAAAAATAGATTGTCTTTTCTAACAAAATATGGCATACTACTCCATAGATGAATACGTATTAAAAAACGATAAAAGCAGCAAGGAAGTATTTTAAATGCAAACTATCAATAAAAAAAGAGTCACATCTATAGAAGTAGCCAAACGGGCAGGCGTTTCTCAGGCTACAGTTTCCCGTGCCTTTAATCCAAACTCAAAAATGCAAGATAAAACGCGAAAAAAAGTTTTTGATGCAGCCAAAGAGCTCAATTATACGCCTGACGCCATTGCAAGGAGTATGAGTTCTAATAAGACAGATATCATTGCCGTTATTATGAAAAACCCTACTAATCCTTTTTACGCAAAAATTTTGACATCCTTTTCCAACGCTTTTCAAAAATATAATAAACAAATCCTTTTTTTTAACCTTGAGGATGAAAAAAATAGCGATGCCGTTATGCAGCAGGTTCTACAATACCGAGTTGATGCCATCCTGTTAACGTCATCACCAATTTCTTTTGACTGGATTGATAATTGTGCCCAATTTGATATTCCTGTTTTACTCTTCAATCGTTATTCCAATAACCACAACGTTACCGCTGTGTGTTGCGATAATGTAGAGGCCGGTCGTCATTGCGCTGATTATCTTATAAAAAAGGGTTATACCCAGTTTGCCTATATCGGATCAATTGAAGATGTTTCTACTAGCATTGACCGACAGAAAGGATTTTTGGATCGGTTACAAGAACAGGGCTTCACAGTCTGCGACACTTATAAATGCACCTTTTCCTATGAGGCGGGTCAGCAGATTATGCGAGATATACTTTCTCACAAAACAAAAAAATACGATGCTATCTTTTGCGCCAATGATCTCATAGCTGCAGGATGTATGGATGTTGCGCGTTATGAATATAACCTCCATCTCCCTAAAGATTTAGCTATCATTGGATTTGACAATATTGATTTATCTGCCTATCCCTCTTACAATTTAACGACCTTTATTCAGCCTTTGGAAGATATGATCAAAAAAACCGTTCAACTCATCATAAATCCGAGTGATTCAGATCTTGAACGGCATTTATTTCTATATCCCTGTGAGATAATCGAGCGAAAGACAACATAAAAAGGCTTAAACCTGCTCTTTTTTTAAAGGACATTCGTTGCTGGAAACCTCATTTCCCATAGGCTAAAACGGACCGCTAATGTCCGTTTTAGCCAGCTTATAAATAAGCTTGTTCCTTAGTAAAAAAACATCGTCTGAAATATTCAGCTCTTTTTCAACCCATTTTATTGTCTTTCCAGATACAAATAATATCACAAAAACTGTATTACTCTGAAAACCAAGGTCGTAATCGGTGATGATCCGACTTGTTTCTATGAACAGCGACATCCGCTTACGTCTTTTCTTTCGGTTTGGTGCAGATTGATACAGGATAGATTAAAATTAGGCTATCTGTATACTGGTTCAGATAGCAGTTTTTGGATATGCTAAACCTGTTATCATCACTGTCATAACGGATCATTCAATTTCTTAAACCAAGACTGATCGAAAAATTATTCTCATTATCCGAAAACATCGGGGAACCATTCAACTCAACCCCCTAATAGCTCCACACTTCTCACAGCCCAATTGTTTGAATGATATTTGCTTACCGGACGTCTGATAAATAATTGACTTTTAAGTAAAGAAATAAGGTTTCCAACTGATAGTCATGACTCAGATATTCTCTCCACGAATTAAGGCTGAAAATCTGCAACTGCCCATTTATTGCTACTCATTATTTAAAGGTAATCTCCCCAAACATGACGATCGGCCATCTTTTCAAAGGACTTGCTTCCGATACATTGCTGTCGCTTTTCATCAGGACAGCGCTCGCAATTGAAGGAAATGCTTTTATATATCCGGTAATCTTCCCAGTCCTGATTAACTTCTTCAAACAACTGCTTCTCATAGATTTTGGCCGAACTATAAATAGCCTTCTTGATTTTCTTTTTCAGATTGATTCTTTTGTTGCCTTTATTTTTCCTGCTTTTCGGCCATTTGTCTCAGGTCATCGTTACAGTCTTCAAGGGTTGGAATATGCTTGTAAAAATGATCGCATTCCTGAAAACACTCTGCATAAGTATTGCGCCGAAAGGCGGAGACCGGCAGGTCTTCTTCATCGAGGCTTAGCAAAACGCAGTTGTTGTGCTCATCTATGTAAAGTTTTTTCTGTTCGATAAAATGCTAGACAACGGACTGACTGATCTTCCGGATTTTAATCAGATAGGCAAAAAGGTTCCGGTAGGGCTTCTTTTTTAGGCGGCGCAAAGGAAAACGGTATTTCTTTTTCCTTTGTAATCGGTTTATCCTCTAGCAGGCCTGTTGGTATCCTGATTTGTTCAGGCGTACTGTAACGTCAATAATCTGAGTTCTGCTGCATGGGGTCTTTCCATCTGATATCCTGGAGCCATGTGGCGAACTGGATAATTCTACCTCTGATACCCATATAGTGATAATACCATTCTCCATCATCGAGAGTAATTTCACGACTGTCAACACCTTTGACTAAAACATGCTTCAGCTTATAATCCAGTCCAAGACCGGCAGCTTGAGCATAGACAAGAATACTCATTTGATTGACGAAGATGATTTGATCATCGCTATACATTTCACTCTCCTTTCCAACAAAAAACAGATTAACTCTCTGGATAAAAAGTTAATCTGCCAACTCTATTTACGATTTAATTTTTAATAAAATATTTTTCAATCAATATTTTTTGTTTTTTATACAAAAACACAACAGGCGTGCAAAAAGCTTTCCCTACACGCCTGTTGTTAATTACCCGATCCACTGCTCCAAAATATCTGTAAGCCTTTCCATATCAATGGGCTTTGAGACATGATCATTCATGCCTACGCTCTGGGCTTTACCTATATCGCTCACAAAAGCATTAGCAGTGAGCGCAAAAATTGGTATATCCGAATCCGTCCGGTGCATCGCCCGTATTTTGCTTGTCGCCTCATAACCGTCCATAACCGGCATTTGAATATCCATCAGGATCGCCTGATAGTATCCAGGCTCTGACGTTTTAAACATCTCCATTGCCTGTTTTCCATTCTCCGCAGTCTCCACCAAAATTCCCTGCATTTTAAGAAGTTCAACGGCAATCTCACGATTGAGGTCATTATCCTCAGCCAATAAAAGACGTTTACCCAAAAGTCTGTCATAGGCCTCTTCTTCTCTGGTATTCTCAGTCTCTGTCTTGGCCGTACAGCAAAATAGCTGGAGCACGTGCAGCATCTTAGATTTAAATAGTGGCTTGGTGATAAAGGCATCTGCTCCTGCGCGTAGAAATTCGTCTTCGATATCCGAAAAATCATAGGCGGAAATTATGATAATAGGTACCTCTTCCCCCATTTGCTCCCGGATCACTCTGACTGTCTCAAGGCCGTCCATTTCAGGCATTTTCCAGTCCAGGATGACCGCAAAATAATCCTCACCGCGGTCATGGGCGGCCCGAACGCTCTGGACCGCCTTTGCCCCGGATAAAACCCAATATCCGCGCATCCCCAGTTCATTCAGCAGCAGCGCGGCATTTTCACACACGATCTGATCATCATCTACCACCAGCACCGGCAGTCCTGCCAGCGCGTCGTCGCTTTGCTCTTCCTCAATCTGCAGCTCCAGCGGTACCGTCACAATAAACTGGCTGCCCTTTCCTGGCTCGCTCTTTACATCAATAGTACCATTCATCATATGCACAATGTTTTCAGTAATGGCCATGCCAAGACCAGTTCCCTGAACTTTACTGATACGCGAATCCTCAGCTCGAGAGAAGGGTTCAAAAATTTGTGTAAGAAATTCCTGTTCCATTCCGATACCATTGTCCGTAAAAATAAATTCATACTGGCCTTTTTTAGGAATAATCGAAGGCTTCTCGTTAATCAGCAGAGTGATCTTCCCGCCCTCCGGCGTATACTTGATGGCGTTGGACAGCAGATTCAGAAAGACCTGCTGCAGACGGTCTCCATCGGTGATGACCTTTTCATGCTGCACCTGTCCGACAATCACTCTGAAATCATGCTTTTTCTCAGTTAACAGCGCTTTACACATATCCGACGCTTCCTGGATAAGCTCTGGCAGTTCAGCGGCTTCAAAGGACAGGTCAAGCTTCCCGCTCTCGATTTTCGACATGTCCAAAACTTCATTAATCAGGCTGAGAAGATGCCGGCTGGAGACATTAATTTTATTCAGACAATCCCCAACTTTTTCCGGACTTTCCAGGTTTACCCTGGCAATGGCTGTCATGCCCATGATTGCGTTCATAGGCGTCCGGATATCGTGGGACATGGACGACAGAAAATCAGTTTTGGCGGAGTTAGCTACACGCACTGCCTGATAGGCGTCCTCCAGAGCTATACGCTGCCTCTGCTGCTCTTGCCTTTCCTCTGTAATATCCAGTCCGACGCTGTAAAAGGAAGGAATACCATCCCAGCTGTCCAAACCATCCACATAGCACATGGTAATGGTCAGGATACGCTGTTCACCTGACCGCTTTTTGATCCGAACCTCAAACACGGTATTCTGCCCTGTAGCCTGATGCTCGGCAATAGTTTTTTTCACTCGGGCATGATCGTCAGGATATATGTAGGTACACTGGGAATGCAGCTCTTTTTCAAATTGCTCTTTGGTATAACCAATCATATCTAAAAAGTCCGCGCCATACCAAAGAACAGTCTTGAAATCCCGGGCGTCCAGACGTGCAAAGCCACCGGGAATGGTTCTGAGCAGAGCTTCACGCTCACGGTCTTTCTTCGCGAGCTTGTACTCTGCGCTATACATATCATGAGACAACTCAATCCGGGCTTTGTGTCCATACCAATTCACAATCTGGTTCTTAATCATAAAGGTCCTATCCAAAATCGGATTGAAAAATTCCCATTCATAAAAGGAATCCTCAGTTAAACGGTCATTAGTACAGAAAGGGCAGGGTGTCGACCGCCCCTGTATCACCTCATAGCATTTTCTCCCAATAATTTTCTCCATTGGCTGCTGCAGTGTTTCACAGGATACTTTGTTCACATACAAAAGCTCATAGGTAGACATATCGCTGATATAAATATTTCCGACATATTCATCCATCATTAATTTGAAATAATGCATTCGCTGCTCCTGCAGCGAAACAATATCTGTAACTTCAACAAATACGGCGTTAATCACTGGTTCATCCTCTTGCCCAGCTTCTGCCATTGTCGCAGTCACCTGAAACCATGCCTCTCCCTCTAAAACAGGCATCCTGCAGACTGCCTTCGCGCGGGTCTTCCCAGAATCAAAAGCCAGAAACAACGCGTTCTTAAGCATATAAAAATCTTCAGGATAGGCCTGATAGTAATGCCTGAGATTTGAAAATTGCGCCTGGTATGTTTCTTCTGTATAACCAATACTTCTGTAAAACTCTGTATTTGCCCAAAGCACTGGTAGTTCTTCACTCAAAAGGAGTCTGCATATCCCGACGCCCATACCATCCAGCATCATCCGCTCACCGGCTGATTCCGGCTTTATTTCATTTTTATCTTTCATTAATACCATTCACTCCTTCATGGTCGCTTTCAATCATAATATAACCACTTGTTCACATTATATCTTAACAGCTTTTTAAAATCAATTAATAATCCAGTATTGCCACTATTCTTTTGCGAATTTTTTTACTGTTATTTTTTTAAATGTTTTTTTACGTGGCGAATTTGAAAACTTTATTTTACATCTGCATGACGTTGTGGTATAATCAATACGGTAAATTATTGTATTATTGTATAAAATTTGCTGTAGTACGACTGAATTAGCACCAAACAGGCTTTGGATTTATCCCGCCTGTTTTTTATTGCCAGAAGTTTTATTTTTTATTACTTTACAGGTCTATTTTCACTTGTATTTACACTGTTTTATGCTATAATAATAACCGTTTATAATTTTGAAATTATTGTTAATCAAGGGAAGGTAACCATGGGAAAATATTACGAAAAAAAGACACTCATTGAGCAATTACAAAAGAGAGCCGTTGAATTAGGACGTGTACCCACTCCTGAAGATATGATTGATCCCCCGGCAAAAGCTTATCTTGGCTTTTTCAAGAAATGGGAAAAGGCAGTCAAAGCTTCCGGCATCAGTGCTTCTGCCCTTACTCCAACGTCAGTCAAGGAGAAAGCTCCTGCCGTCCCCGAAATTTCCGAATCTGCTGAAGCAGTCGCCAATGATCCTGAACCCGCCGAAGAAGCTGCTTCCCAGGGACGCCGCCGTTACTCTAAGAGCATTATCACACAGATGCTGCTGGATGAGTTTAAACGCCTCGGTAAAAAACCAACCCGTAAGGAAATAGACGCAAACAAAAATCTTCCAACAGTTTCGACCTGTCTTAATTATTTCGGCACAACCCGAATCGGTGATGTGTGGGATGAAATCTTAAAAGATCTCTAAAAAAGATGGTGCGCCCTTTTGGCACACCATCTTTTTTTAGATAAATTCAAAATCCTTCTGACCAAATTCCTGGATCTCGTATTTTGTGGATTTTACGTTTCTTTCCTGTTCAGCCTCCTCTTGGTTTTCCCAGGGAAGGACATCACCCGGCTCCTTCAGGTATTCTAAAAGTTGCCAGATTCCTTCTCCCGTATAAGAACTCACCGGAAAGATCGGGTCAGCGCCAGTCAGTTTAAGCCATTCGATGGCCTGTTCCGTATTGGCGCAGGGATGGTCGATCTGCGTAACAATCCCAATCACCGGCCTGTTTGCCACAGGTGCGACGTTGGGCGGATATAAGGAATAGGGCTCGGTCGCGTTAATCAAAAGAGCTACCACGTCCGCCTCATAGGAATAGAGGGCCAGTGCCCGCGCCAGTGTATTTGTTTCGGCGTATTCGCCCGGTGTATCAATAATTACATCGAAGTGATTGACATATTGCGTTTTTTCATATTGAATGGTATCGCCCTTCAGCGCCTGGCGCAGCGTGGTTTTTCCGCATTCACTCCTGCCAACCAAAATCATCTTTTTCATAAAGTCGCCTTCATTCTATGTTGTTGTAATTTCGCAGATGGTAAAGCCTAATGTTCCCTGAAGGTAGCTCAGAATTGCATTGACCGCTGATTTAACATCGGAAATACGGCCTGTAAAGATTAAGGTGCCGCTGAAACGGTCAATAAAACCCATGTCAATCGGGGCGGTCTTGATGGCCATATCCCCTGCGATAACAGCAATTTCCGCTGGTGTCATGCTTAAAATACCAATGGCTGCCTTATTATAATCCACACTTGGGTTTAAACCCAGCTTCTGGTAAACGATCGGGTCTGGACCCGCGATAATATGTGCCAGTGTAACCTGTTTTCCCGGTACGGTTTCCTGTATGATACGAAGTTTGCCTTCGTTTGATCCCAGTATATTGTTCACATCCATTGAAGTCCCTCCTAAAAATCCCCATAACTTTTCATTCTTTATTATTGTATTACTATGTATTGTAACATTTAATCTTTAAGCAAAACATGGAAATACTTGTTTGATAAAGCTATTTTTTGTATTTTAACCCAAAAAACACCCCTGATCAGGAGTGTTTTAAAGACTTATTCGCCACTGTTTAAGTGCTCGCCGCCAAATTTTTTTCTGAGGACAATGATGCCGCCAAACCCTACGATCACGAGCGCCAGACTAATCAGCTGGGCTACACGCATGTTCATAAACATCAGGCTGTCCGTCCGCAGGCCTTCAATAAAGAAGCGTCCTACAGAATACAGTGCGAGGTACAAAAACAGCAGCTCGCCGTTGACTTTTTTGAATTTCTTTTCATAAAAGAACAAGAATCCAAAAACGAGCAAATCCCAGATGGACTCATATAAAAAGGTGGGATGAACACGAATCATCCCCAGAATCGGGTCGTTCACCGTAATGGCCCAGGGCAGATCGGTGATGGTGCCATGAGCTTCCTGGTTAAGATAATTGCCCCAGCGCCCAATGGCCTGCCCCAGCGGCAATGCAGGGATCACCGTGTCCGCCAGAGAAAAGAAATTGATCTTCTTTACCCGGCACAGAATAATCCCGACGATCACTCCGGCGATAATACCGCCGTGTATGGCCAGTCCGCCGGAGCGCGTCATAATAATCTCATTAAGGTGTTTTGAATAGTAGCCCCATTCAAAAATAACATAATAAAGCCGCGCGCCCACGATAATGGATGGAACCAGGAACAGAAAAAAATCCATGATGTCATCGCTCTTGATGCCGTATTTTGAACTGCGCTTAACTGCAATTACCATCCCGATTACCAGGGCTGCGGCAATGAGGATTCCGTACCATTTCACCTCAATATTGAAAATCGTAAACGCTGTAGGGTTCGGTGTTGGCATGGCATTCCTCCAATAATTTTAATTTATTCTTTTTCTGGCAGATCGCCAACCATCGGAAGTGGACTTCCGTCATCACAGATGGTCAGATAATCAATTGTAGCGGTTTCCTTATCGACGATACAGGCCAGCTGTCCATTGCGCGCGCCGGCTGCGTTGCCTTCTTCGATATCAATGTGCATTTCCATTTTGTGTTTATCCCCAACACGAACCAGCACATTATTGAAAACAAGGCCGCGAGGACCCTTCAGACGAACCGAAACAATATCGCCGTCCTTCAGATTGTAGTTAGCACCTTCTTCGGTGGATAAGTGGATATGTCTTTCAGCGACGATCATCCCCTTTTCCTTAACTACTTTACCCTTTGGTCCGATAATGGTAAAGCCCGGTGTACCTTCCAGGTCCCCGGATAAGCGGATCGGAACCTGATGGATTCCTAATTTAACACCATCTGCGATGTTTAATTCCAGCTGTGTCTCTGGACGAACCGGACCTAAAACACGAACCCCTGCCAGTGTGTTCTTTGGTCCTACAATATCGACCTTTTCAACCGCTGCAAACTGTCCAGGCTGAACCAGAAATTTTTTCGATGTCAGCTCATAGCCTTCACCGAATAAAGCTTCTAAATCCTCCTGGGACAAATGAATGTGTTTGTTTGATAATCCCAATGGTACTCTGCGTTCCATAAATACTAATCTCCTTTTCATTAACCATTAATTTTTAAGTTTCTCTACCTTGCTTTATTCTACCTAAAAATTATTCACTTGTTAATGCACTATTTTGTTCATTTTGCGCATTTCGCATTTTAAAGACTGCTACTATTTTGTCTTTTTTAGTTTTTTGGTCATTTCCAGCATTTCAGCGGCATGATCGAGCGTCGTTTGAGTCACCTCTGCGCCGCTGAGCATCCGGGCCAGTTCATTCTGGCGCTCCTGTTCTCCAAGTGGTCCAAAATTCACTTCAACGCCGTCATCGTCTGATTTTTTCTCAACCAAAAAATGCTTATCCGCCATCGAGGCAATCTGCGGCAGATGAGTAATGCAGATAATCTGGTGGGTCTTGCTGAGCTCAAAAACCTTCTCCGCCACTGCCTGGGCAGTCCTTCCGCTGATGCCTGTGTCAATCTCGTCAAAAATCATAGTCTGAATCCGGTCTCGGTCGCCAAAAATGCTTTTGATACCGAGCATTATACGGGATATCTCCCCTCCCGAGGCAATTTTGCGCAGCGGCTTGGGAGGCACTCCAGGATTAACTGAGATTAAAAATTCAACCTGGTCCTGTCCTTTAGGCGAGATCAGCTTCTTTTCCTGACTGATCTGTACCTGTACCACCGTTTTTTCCATAGCCAGATCCTTCAGCTCACGTTCAAGGGCTTCCTTAAATACCTGTCCGGCTTTTTTGCGCATTTCATGAAGCGCAGTGGTCCGGCTTTCATAGTCCCTCAGAATTTTTTTATACTGCTTCTGGAATTTTTCGATCTGCTCATCGCGGTTCATAAGGCCAGAAAGCCGTTCTTCCAAAATCGTACCATAATCCAGTATCTCTTTGATCGAGCTTCCATACTTTCGCTTGAGCCCGGTGATCACGCCAAGACGCTTTTCCACTTCATCCAGATTATTCATGTCAAAGTCAATACCGTCAATATAGCTGCGGATTTCAAAGGACAGATTCTCAAGCTCCTGGTAAGCCGATTCCACCACAGCCTCATAGGCCTTAAAGCCGCTGTCAATCTCCGAAATGTCCCGTATGCGGTCACCCAGCTCGGTCAACAATGCCAAGAGGGCGGTCTGGTAGGCGTTTTCGTCACCATTTAAAACCTGGTAGGCTTCATTGGCGCTTCTGAAAAGCTGTTCACTGTTGACAAGAATCTTTTTATCACTCTCCAGGCTTTCTTCTTCACCGTCGATCAGCTTTGCGGCCCGAATTTCCTTGAGCTCATACAAGAACATTTCCTTCTGGCGTTCCATTTCCCGCTCATCCTTTTCAAGACCGCGGATTTTCTGACTGAGCTCCTTAAGCCTCGCAGCATCTTCCGCCACAGTGCCCAGCAGCTCCCTGGCTGGATCACCGCCAAAATCATCCAAAAGATGACGGTGGTTCTCCCGTTGAAACAGTGACTGATGCTCATGCTGTCCGTGGATATCAATCAGGTTGTCACCGATGGCCCGGAGCTGTGTTACGGTGATGATCATCCCGTCTGCCCGGCACACATTCTTCCCCTTTGTGTCAATTTCACGGGTCAAAATGAGACGCCCATCCTCTGGCTCAATACCAAATTCGGCCAGCTTGGCGGCAACTGCCTGGTTTCCGTCAATATCAAACAGCCCCTGTACCACCATTTTATCCGCACCGTGTCGGATATTGGACTTATTGCCCCTCTGCCCCAGCAGTAGCGTAAGCGCGTCGATGACAATGGATTTACCGGCACCGGTTTCCCCAGTGATCACATTGAGCCCCGGATCCAGGTCGATATTCAAGGCCTCGATCAGAGCGTAATTTTTAATGACGATATTTAACAGCATAAAAACCTCTCCTGTGCTTTAATCTGTCGGCTATTTTACCCGATGCCGTCAGGGCTTCATCAATTTTTTAAAGCGGCTTACGATTTCATTGACATCATTTTGCTCCCGGACGGCGACAAAAATGGTATCGTCTCCGGCCACAGTGCCGACCACCTCACTCCACTCCATGGAATCAATGGCCAGAGCGGCCGCCTGGGCCATAGCAGGCAACGTATGAAGCACTACTAAAAAGGTTGCTGTATCAACCGTCAAAACGGATTCCCTGAAAACTGCCACGACCCGCTCATCGTATATGGTTCCCATATCTTTTAAGGAGGAATAGTACTGGCGTCCGTCCTGCCCCATGACCTTAATAAGCTTAAGCTCCTTAATATCCCTCGAAATCGTAGCCTGAGTCACCTTGTAGCCACTCTGTTTTAAGTGCTCGGCCAACTCTTCCTGGGTTTCAATCTGATTATTTTCAATGATTTCAATGATTTTAGTCTGTCTTGCTACTTTCACGGCGTCTACCTCCTGTCTTTATTGCTGATATTGCTAAGCACATCGTCAGAAAGCTTTTTCCTCAGACGATCGTAGAAATTCACATTGTTGAGCCGGACTAAATTGGCCGTATAGGGTGCTTTTTTCACTATAACCTCATCCCTCGCGCCAATGGGGATAATATTCTGCCCGTCAAAGCTTACAATAATATCCCGCTCACGCTCATCAAAACGAATGGTGATATCTTCCTCTGCGGCAATCACATAAGCACGGTCGTGAAGCCGGTGCGGACAGATAGGATTGACGATCATGACGTCTGTTCCAGGCGCCACCACCGGTCCGCCAGCCGCCAGCGAATAGGCGGTCGAACCGGTCGGGCTTGCAATGATCATCCCGTCTGCTCTGAAAAAGTCGATCATGTTCTCGCCCTCTTTCCCGGCGTATGCTTTAATATCCATCATTCTAAAGCCGGTATTTTTCACAAGAACGTCGTTGAGCGCCAGAAAGGTCTCGCACTTGCCGTTTGGCCGATGTATAGAAGAGGACAGCATCATCCGCTTTTCAAGGAAGAACTCGCCATCGCACAGAGCCTCTAACAGGTGCTCATAGTTGGAAGCCTCTCCTTCTGTCAAAAAGCCCAGCTTTCCAAGGTTAATGCCGAAAAGGGGCATGTCGTAAATGCAGGATGCCCTGGCAACAGACAGCAGTGTTCCGTCTCCGCCCAATACCACGATGCAGTCCGGCTTCTTGTAAAATTCATCCTTGGAATAGATGCTCACCCCAGGATCTCCATCCGGCTCCATCTGATGATTGAGCAGAGCGACCTGTATTCCACGCCTTCTTAGGTAGCGGATACACTTAGCAGCCATTTCCACACTATCGCTTTTATCACAATTGAGATAGATGCCAACTTCATTCATCATTGCTTTCCCCATCTTTCTTGCTATAGGCGCTGTGGGCTGTATTGACTACCTGCTCAATCAATTGTTCACGGTTTTCAAGCCCGGCAGTCTCAGATTCTGTCAATTTCTCGACAAAGCAGAGAAATTCAATATTCCCCTTAGGCCCCTGTATAGGTGAATAATCTAACCCCAAAACCTTAAAATGCTTTTCCATAATCTGTGTAAGTGTCCTGTCCAGTACCTCCTGATGGATCTTTTTATCCCGGACAACACCCTTCTTACCCACCTTATCGCGCCCTGCTTCAAACTGGGGCTTAATAAGCCAGATACCCTTTCCACCATCCTTTAAAAACAAGCGGATCGCGTCCAGAAGCTTTGTGATTGAAATAAAGGAGACATCCATAACCGTTCCGTCCACACTATCCGGGATCGCGCCTTTTTCCAGATTTCTAAAATTCGTGCGTTCCATGGACACTACGCGTTCATTTCCTCGGAGACGCCAGTCAAGCTGGCCATATCCTACATCCACCGAGTATACTTTTGCGGCGCCATTTTGCAGCAGACAGTCTGTAAAGCCCCCGGTCGATGCACCGATATCAAGGAAAATACCATCCTGTACCGGAAACGGAAAAACCGAAAGTCCTTTTTCCAGCTTGAGTCCTCCCCGGCTCACATAAGGGATGGGATTGCCCTTGATCTCGATAACGGATGGGTCTAAGTCCACCGCCAGCTGATCCCCTGCTTTATCCTTGACTTGGCCGCCCACCATAACCAGCCCGGCCATAATGGCTTTTTTAGCTTTTTCCCGAGAATCAAAAAAGCCGTGATCAACGAGATATTTATCAAATCGTTCTTTTTTCATACATTCTACTTTCTATTTATAAAATGATACCGGTCTGCCGGCATAATAAGTCCATCAAAACCGGGCTGTTATTCACAGCCCTTGAATAAAATCTTAACGGTTGCCACAGGCACTGAAAAGCCGTGGATAATCGAGGTACTGTTCTTCATTGCCAGGTCCTTGCCAAGAGCCTTGCCGCCAACCGTCAGGCAGGCAATGCACCCGCTCATTACCAGACTCAAAACAACCGCGTTAAAGAGCGGATAAAAGCGCAGAAGCTGTGTGGCAATGCTGACGCCCGTAGCGCCACTGACAATGCCGCAGATATCCCCGATAACATCATTACAGACATTTGACACCCGCGGAGCATTTCTGACCAAAGAGACCGCTGTCTTAGCACCCTTTAGCTTTTTGGCGGCCATGGCATTAAAAGGCTCAATATTAACCGCTGTCACGGCCACACCCACAATATCCGCCAGTATCCCAAAAGCAATAATGGCAAATAAAATAAGGAAAGAAATCAGAAGACCCGTATGGGCTAAAAGCGTATCTGAAATATAAGTGACCAGCATGGTCGAAAAGAAGGTTCCAATGGAAACTCCGATCACCCAATGGCGGTGCTTGCGCTCTTTTAATTCCTTTTTAGACAAATTTTTCTTGTTTGTTTTCATCAATTCTCCAGTTTTAAACTAAAAAGAAAGGAATTATGCGACGCATAATTCCTTCACATTCTTTCATGGGGTGGTAGCATAATGAGTAAACTTTGCGACATAGGTTCAGTAGGATTTCCCAAAACATGACTAAGACGTCGCCGTCAAAGCGGTTTCCCTTTACATGTAGTCTGCAGCGTCACCGGATGCAGGACTGAATTACCACTAAGTGTGCACTATAATCCCCACTATACCTCTTGCGAGCAGTCTAGGAGTTTTCCTCGACAACACCCATTGATCCTTAGCCTCTTTTGCAGATTAGGTTTCGAACGCAATATTTTATACTCTCCGGGCCCTGGAAATTATAAAACTGTCAGCCCATCCACCTAAGCCACTCAAGGCAGGCTACACTGTTTCAGTACTCCATTCCACTACAGAATGAAACACATTCACAGGTTTTCCCTATCATTAGACAGGTCTCCACGGAAGCAGGGTCAGAAGCCCACATGCCATTGCAGGTTGCCCCATCTTCCTTAACCCCCGGTGAACACCCCCAACTGGGCGTCAAAAGCATTCACAAGGGACTTCATCGATATGCCCTTCGACGGATTTTTAGGCCCGCCCTGGTGATCAACAGTGCCGACTAGAATACTGCACCACCTGTATAAGATTATATCACCTTCCTTTCTTTACGACAAGCGAAAAACTGTATAAATATGTAAAGATTAAACAATATTTAAGCTGCTTTTCCCAAAATGCGTGAATATTGGGTGTATATGCGCCAGAGCATCCTCTAAAATCATATTTCGCTCTCCCCATTTTTTATCGTCAAACTTTTGTAATACAGGTATTTCGTTTTTCTTAAAGCCCCTGTGGTAAAATGTAATAATCAAAGCACAAAAAGGTTGTTAAACAATGAAAAGACTTATCGACGGCGCCGGAACCATCGGTCTGGTATACAGCTGGCTTTTATCCAGCCTGCAACAAGTCGATGTCTTGTTCCGCTCTCAACGTATCAGAGAAGCTCAAAAAAGGCTATGATCTCATGCTTATCGATAAATGTGAAAAACTGGAAATACTGAAGCGTTTCCACTACATCCCCAAATCGTTACCGGGCTCAAAGACAATTATGACCTGATCTTTGTTACTGTCAACCGCTTCCAGCTACCAGCCATTATTCCAGAATTAAAAGATAAAAAAGGAGACGTTCTCTTAATTTTTATGCAGAACCACTGGGTCATTGAGTCAGAGCTCCAACCCTTTTTTGCACCAGCGGAATATCTGTTGGCTTTTCCATCACAGGTGAGCGGGGAGGAAGCTCCGATTCGTCGGTTGAGACTATTGTCTTTTCTGAAGACACCCTGTTGGGTGAAAGCAGCGGCCAGATAATCGACCGCTTAATTGTTTTAAAGGCAGCTTTTGGCTGCAGCTCCCTGCGCATCAGGCTTCAGGCGGATATAACTGACTGGATCCGGGTCCACTATCTCCAACATTATGTCAATGCAGGCGCTATCTTAGAGGTCGGCACCTATGACCGTTTTGCCCATTCACCAAAGAGGATAGCCCGGATGTTAAAGCTTACAGAAAAAGGGTTCAGATATGTGCTTCTCTTGGGCTGATCTTAAAAATATCTTTTCTGCGCCATTATTTAAACTTCCTCTTCCCATCATCTCCCTGGCCATGCAGAAAATGTTTAAAAATCCGAACACTCAAAACATGATTAAAAACCATATGCTTCAAGGCCTGTCTGAATGGATTGACGGTTATTACGAAGTTCTGAAAACAGGCACAGAGTGCGGTGTCCACATGCCACCTGGTCCTCATACGTGACAGCTGTCGGCCAATATCAACATCAAAAAGAGCAGCCGCATTAAAAGCGGCTGCTCTTTTTATGGCTTTGTTTTCCAAAGCAAAGGCGCTTCCTTCATAAGACACGAGGCTACAATGCCCAGAATACCTGCTGCCACACAGATCAGGAAAACATGATCTACCGACATCGCAATGACTTCTTTAGCCTGCCCCAGCAGCGTATTAAAACCATCGACAAGGATTGCCGGTATACCTGTGCGAATCTGGTCGACCGCATCTGCGTTAATAATAACCTGAGGATTTTTCAGGAGCGCCGTGACTGTATCCGGAAGGCTGCCCACATCCAGATTTGACATTCCCTTTGTCAGTCCTTCGTTCATGACTGCCCCGCACATCGAAGATCCCACTGTCCCGCCAATATTTCTAAAAAACAGCACTGACGAAGTCACCGTTCCTATCTGGGGCGGAGGGCAGGCATTTTGAGCGTTGACATTCGCGATGGGCATGCTCATGCCAATGCCAAAACCCAGGATCGACATATACGTAACTATCAACACGTAAGGCGTGCCTGCCCCAATGTGCGAAAGCAGAAACGCACCAAGCAAAAGAATGACAAAAGATACAACTGACAATCTTGGCGCTTTTCCGTATTTCGAAATCATTCTGCCAGTAAAATTACTGGCAATCAACAGAGCCAGCATCATGGGAATGGTCGTAATGCCCGATGCCGTTGCTGAAATTCCCATAACGCCCTGGGCATAATAGGGCAGATAAACGATGGCGGCAAGCATAACAAACTGAGCTAAAAAGGCGGTCGCAAAAGAAAAGCTGATGGCCCTGTTAGTCAAAAATGACAGCGGTATAATGGGGTTCATAGCCCTTTTCTCATGAAATCCAAATCCGATCAGTACCAGTACCGAGAACAAAAGTGCCAGATTCATGTGAAGAGAAAACCAGCCAATTTCCTTACCTGCCAGACTCAAAACCAACAGCAGAGGAATCACACCCATAGCTAACAGAAAAATTCCCAAAACATCCAAGCTTTTACGGTTGTTTTTAATTCCTGGAAGCGCTATGCCAATCAGTACAGCGGCTGCAATACCAATGGGCAAATTCATATAAAAAATCCACCGCCAGCCTAAATGATCTGAAAAGAACCCTCCAGCCAGAGGTCCTATGACGCTGGCCAGTCCATACATTGATGAAACGATCCCCATATATTTCCCTCTTTTTTGTGGTGGAAATACATCCGCAATCACAGTAAATACACTCGCTGCAATTAAACCTCCACCAATCCCCTGGAGACCTCTGAACGCAATGAGTTGAAAAATATTCTGAGATATTCCGCAAAGCATTGAAAACAGGCTAAAAGCAATGATTCCACTCATAAAAAGTGGCTTATGACCATAAATATCCGCAATACCGCCACAGATTAATGTCGCCATTGTTGAGCAAAGCATGTAGGCTGTAAAAGGCCATGCATAATAAGCCATACCGCCTAAATCCTCGATAATAGGCTTCATCGCAGTACTGACAACTGTCGAGTCAAGGGCTGCCAGCAAAAGGCTGACCATTACACCGATCAAAATCAATGTAGTTGATGTATTATCTGTTTTTTTCATTAAAATAAATCCTTCTTTCATCTACTTGATACTAGTATCAACGATACTATTAAACTTAAAATAAAACCGCATTAGAGGCGGAATAATCTCTTTTATACTACTATCGAATATACTATAAAGTTAAAAACAAACGGATAAACGGTAATGCCAGTCATCCGTAATAATTCTCTTTAAATTCTTTAATCCAATCACAAAACAGCAGGTACATTCTACGGTTCAAATCAATGACCGAAGTTCCCTGATATACCAAAGGTCCCTTTGCCACTGTTTCAAGCCGATGCGCTTTGTCAAAAAAAGTCTGATATAATTGATCAAGCATTGCTTTTCCAGTCGCATCATCAAGCTTTTCAATATTCGCAATAAATGCCGTAAAAGGCAGATAGACCGTTTCGGGCTTATCAATACATTTCTCCATCAAATCGAAAAAGCAGGCCTTTCCTTTTTCGTTTATGGTGTAGATGGTTTTTTGCGGCATTTCCCCTTCTTTAACCACCTCTCCATCAATATATCCCCGTTCGCAGAGTGTCACAAGATTTCGATAAATAGAGGGGGTGCTGATCTTAGTCCACCGTTTGATATAGCGGCTGTCCATAACTTTTTGCATTTCATAAGCGTTCATGGGCTGTTCCATTAAAACACCCAGAATTAATAAATTTACTGTCGACATCACTTCTCCTTCGACAACTAGTATAATCGAGACTAGTATCAGTATAGACCATCTTTTAGAAAAAGTCAATCCCAAATTCAGAGCATAGTCTTTTACAAACATACTTAAATAGCTTCACCAATTTCATACAATGTGATATAATAAGACCATATAATATAATTGGAGGTGTAACAAATGCGAATTTGTCCACATTGTCAATATGAAATGAGCGAAAGCTTTGACATTAAAATTGACAGCTCAGGTAATGGCTTAAAAGTTACAAAAGAGGGTACATTTGGCGAAACGATCGGAATGCCAAAGGCTGCGGTCTGCCCAAAATGTGGCGAAGTCTCAATTTATTTAGATGAATCTGACCTGGCCGGCATTGCACCTCAGAAAATAGAATATTGACCTAAAATAAAAGCAAACAGAGGCCTTTGCCAAAGGGTCCCTGTTTGCTTTTATTATCATGCTGCTTAATTTATTGTTCGCGTTGGTGGCTCAAAAGGAAAAGCAGAATTATCTCTTCTGCGCAGTGGACTATCTCCTCAGGGCACTGAGCCATTGCATCCAGCAAACCCGTCGTTTTACCAGAATTTTCTGGTCCATATAAAATAGCATCTGCCGACATTTTGAGTACCTGAGAAAAACGGTTCAGACTCTTAAGTGAAAATCCTTTTGTTCCCAACTCTATATCTGTCAAAAATGTAGTGGAAACTCCTATTTTCTGCGCCAGCTCTTCACGGCTCATTTTTAGAAGTATCCGCTGTTTTCGGATTCTCAAACCAATGGCTTTGTGGTCAAGTTCCTTCATTGCCTGTGCTCCTTTCTTTCCTTAGAAGCTGTATCATCGGGATCCGAGGTCGCCTTTAGCTCTGTTACCACCGAAAGAATTTCCTTTTGAAATTCAGGTGTGGCCTGACTCAAATGCTCGAGAATTTCCTCAACAACCGCATTTTCTTTACTCACTGGAATCTCCTCCATTCATCAGGTCTAAGTATATGTATTTTATATTCTTTTTCGTTTATTAAATTCATTTTATATTAATTCACTCTGAATGTCAACTAAGTATTTAAAACACTGGTAACAGAGGAGTTTATATCCCTAATTCACTGATTGACAGCGGGTCTCAAGTATGGTAAATTAAAAAACAAATACTATAAAAGGGGGTTGACTATTGAGTATCGGAGAACGGTTGAAAGAAGCGCGCAAAGCAAAAGGATTTTCTCAGGATAAACTGGCTGAAGCAATAGGCACCTCACGTACGGTTATTACAGATATCGAACGCGACAAAACAGAGCATCCGCGAGTCTCTTATGTCGATACAATCTGTAAAACACTGGAAATCAGCAAAGAGTGGTTGCTCCGCGAGGAGGGCCCGATGGCCTATCCGCTCCCCGAGTGGAATGCCAATGAGATTTTAACACAGATTCATGAAATTCTGGTTGATCTCCGCCCAGAGGAACAAATCTATGTGCTGGATATGATAAAAACCTATGAAAAGCACCGGATTGCCCTTGATAAAGAATCTTAAATGCTGACCTCTCCCCAAAAGGGGAGTTTTTTATTTTCTCACTGCTGAATAAAGTAAATGGGGCATATCCATTTCATAATAGTGCTTGAGTATTTCTCCCTTCAACGTCATTCCGTTACGTTTTGCTACGGCCTGTGAGGCGGTGTTCGTATCCCGTATAATGGAAAAGACCTCCTCAGCTTCTAAAACCTCAAAGGCATACTGTTTACAGGCAGTGGCTGCTTCGGTTGCATAACCTTCATGCCAGAAATCCTTTTTAAGCAGATAGCCAATCTCTAAAACACAGTTTTCGCCCACACACTGCCGGGTCAGGCCACACTGCCCGATCATTTCTCCGGTTTCTTTGAGCAGCACGGCCCATAAACCAAAACCATCTTCACGGTAGCGTCTTTTTTGATTCTCCAGCCACTGTCTTGTTTCTTCATCCTCAAAAGCATGTTCATAGGCCGTCATAACAACAGGGTCCTGAAGCATCTCACAGAGGTCTGCAAAGTCATCGTCATTCATTTCTCTGAGTGATAATCGTTCTGTTTCTAAAATCATGTTCATTCCATCTCCTCGTTCAATAAAACCATGTGAATGTGGTCCTCCCATACACCGTTAATTTTTAAATATTTTGAGGATAAGCCTTCATTCCTGAAATGAAGTTTTTCGGCTACCCGCAGAGACGCTCTGTTTCTGGGAATAATATTGGCTTCAATTCGGTGAAGTCCCAGCGGTCCAAAGGCTGTTTCAATCCCTTTCCTCAGGGCTTCTGTCATAAGCCCTCTTCCCTGCCTTTTTTCATCCAACCGGTAACCGAGAAAGCATGAGCAAAATGGTCCCATAACGATATTGTTAAAAGAAATGTTACCAATAACCACGTTTTCATTTTCAGGCATCAGCCAATACCTTAAACTCTGCCCCTGAAAAAAATTTTTTTCATCCTGTTCCAAAACTTTTTTCTGGTAAGCTTCTGTATAAAACTCTGAGTCATGCGCCGCATCCCAGGCTTTCAGAAAATCGGCGTTTCGTATAAAATACTCGGCTACCATTCCAGAGAGTACTGTCTCTGAACGTCTCAGGACCAGCCGATCCGTAAAAAGTATTTTCTCAATCATTCACCGTCCTCCAATCTCGTAATCAGGGTCTTTAATATTAACACCTTTTTCGGAAAAAGAAAAGCCTTTTTACGTTTTACACTTCGGTTAAATTTTATATCCTGTGGTATAATCATTAAAAGACTTAAGGAGGAAACAGAATGCCAAACGCAAATAAAATGTATCCCCGAAAGGGTGATATAAACAGTATTTATCTCAAAAACGCCATAACAGACCCCGCAATTAAAGTCGGGGACTTTACCGTTTATAACGACTTTGTCAATGATCCCCGCAATTTTGAAAAGAATAATGTTCTCTACCACTATCCCATCAATCATGACCGCTTAATTATCGGAAAATACGGATCCATCGCCTGTGGCGCAAAATTTATTATGAACGGCGCCAATCACGCGATGGACTCGTTATCCACCTTTGTTTTCCCTCTCTTTTCCGATGATTGGGACATGCCACTTCAAATTCAGGATAGCTGGGAAAACAAAGGCGACACCATTGTCGGAAGTGATGTATGGATCGGCTATGAGGCCATCATTCTTCCCGGCGTCCATATCGGACATGGCGCCATCGTAGGTTCCAGAGCCGTTGTCGCAAAGGATGTAGAGCCCTTCACCATTGTCGGCGGTGTTGCAGCTAAACCGTTAAAAAAACGCTTTGATGAAAAGACAATTGATAAACTGCTTAAAATAAGCTGGTGGGACTGGCCTGCCGAGAAAGTTCAGAGATACCTGACAGACATTACATCTGGAAATATTGACGCCCTTATGAAGAATGCTTAAATTATAACGATTAGCTTGACAATAAAAAAATGTGATGGTATCATCTTTACATACCAACCGAATGTATCTAAAAAGGAAGTAGCTATGGCTAGAAACAAACATCCCGAGGTAACAATTAACCGTATTCTGGACACCTCCTGGGAATTATTTATGGAAAAAGGCTATGAAGCCACAACGATTCAAGATATCGTCAATGCGCTCGGCGACCTGAGCAAGGGCGCAATTTACCACCATTTTAAAAGCAAGGAAGAAATTCTCGATGCTGTGACTGACCGTTTTTACAAGGAGCAGGGTCTTTCGGATGTAATGACGCAGAACCCGACAAATAAAACTGGTTTGGAACGCCTGCAGCAGTGTATGATTATATCGCTGGAAAGCCCCTTTAACCACGCGGTTTATCACATGGTTCCCGACCTGTTAAAAAACGCGCGGATGCTGGTCATGCAGGTTAAAACCTCAATGGAGGACACCGCCCCCGCCATTCAAGTCCTAATTGAGCAGGGGGTCGCAGACGGCTCGATTCATACCCAATATCCGAAAGAGCTGGCAGAAACCCTAATTCTGCTGTCGAATCTCTGGATTACGCCTGCGCTGTTTACCAAAACGCGGGAAGAGTTTTATGAAAAAATTAAGTTTCTTGATACCCTTCTTTCTTCTCAGGGATTAAACCTTATCAATGAGGCTGTTAAAAAAGCCATCGACGTCTTTGCCGACGCCGTTTACTCTGAAGAGTAAATTCAAGCATCACCACATACCCAGTGCTTAGTTAATACATTGGGGATGTGGTATTAATACTGCTCCTTAAAGGAGCAGCATTTTTTAGCTTTTTACATACCATCGGTCGGTATTAAATTTTTTTTGGAGGTTTTTACCATGAATACCAACTCAAAACTTTTCAACCGGGATTTTACCCTGGTCGTTCTCGGGCAGATTATCTCACTGTTCGGGAATGCGCTTTTACGTTTTGCCCTGCCGCTTTATTTGCTTAATCTTACAGGCTCTTCGGCTGTTTTTGGCTCGATCATGGCCATATCAATGATTCCGATGGCCCTGCTGTCCCCTATCGGCGGTATTATTGCAGACCGTGTGAATCGCCGGAACATCATGGTCATTTTGGATTTTATCACCTCAGGAATTGTCATTATTTTCGGCCTTATTTTTGTCCCTGATCATGCAGTGGTTTTGATTGGCGTTATGATGGTATTGCTTTCCATTATTCAGTCCTTTTACAGCCCTTCGGTCCAGTCCAGCATTCCCATGCTTTCTTCACCCGAAAACCTGATGAAATCCAACGCTGTTGTCAACCAGGTACAGTCTCTCTCCTCGCTTTTAGGACCTGTTTTCGGTGGTATGCTCTATGGTTTTTTTGGTCTTACCCCCATTATCTTTATTGGCGGCATCAGCTTCTTCCTTTCTGCAGTCATGGAAATTTTTATTCACATGCCCTATAAAAAGCGGCCAGCCGAGAGCTCTGTTTTTTCCATTGTCAAAGGCGATATGCGGGACAGCCTTAGCTTTATTCTGCATCAACAGCCCGTTATTTTTAAAGCCCTGCTTGTCGTCTGTGCCTTTAACCTTTTTATCACCTCTATGTTCATTATCGGGATGCCTACAGTCATCACCATCAATCTTGGCCTTTCCAGCCAGCTTTACGGTATCGCTCAAGGGATCATGATGGCCGGAGCGCTTCTCGGCGGCGTTCTTGTCAGCCTGCTTTCAAACAAGCTCACCCAGGATAAAGCACACCTCATTCTGGCTGGTTCTGCTCTCTGTGTTCTTCCAATGGGCCTCGTGCTTCTGCTCGGATTGCCGTCAATGATCAGCTACGCGGTCATCACCTTCTTTGGAATGTCGCTCATGGCACTGGCCTCTATTTTTACCGTTATGATGATGTCTTATGTGCAGATCATTACACCGGAAAGCCTAATTGGAAAGGTGATGTCTTTTATCATGGCAATTTCAGTATGTTCACAGCCCATCGGGCAGGCACTGTATGGTTTTCTATTTAAAATATCCGACAGTGCTCCCTGGACAGTCATTTTTGGCACTGGTCTTATTGCCATTGTCATCACTCTGGCTTCACGCAAAATTTTTCAAAGCATTGAACTCCTTCCAGCAGAGGAAAATTAAAAAAAAGAGATGGTGTGGCAAAAACGGCACATCATCTCTTTTACTCTATGTTAATCTAAACAAGCGCTCCCTTAAGCACAATGACTGCTGTGCCGCCAACCCGGATGCGCGGCTTTTCCTCTTTCTCATCAAAAATTGTTTTAATCATTGAAGGCTTTCCCATAGCCTCCCCCTGAATAAAACAATTGATCTCACCGGGCTTTATAAGGCCATGCCGCCTGAGATACCAAGTCAGCGCGCCATTGGAGGTGCCTGTGGCGGATTCCTCATCAATCCCGCAGGCTGGCGCAAAATTACGGCAGCGGGCCGTGACTTCCAGCGCCTCCTCCAGACAAAAAAGATGTATCCCTGTCACATCATAAGCAGCAGACAATCGAGAAGCCTCCTGAGCATTTAATACCGCTTTTTCCAAAGCCATTTGGCTTTTTACCGGCAGCATAATATCGCTGAGGCCTGTGTTTATAATCTGAGGCACCAACGTTTCGGGTACGTCAGATTTGTCAAGCGACAGGGAAGCGTAAAGGGCCGCGCTTTCTTTCCGCTCAAAAATTTTAATCGTTCTTGGCGCGGCCATTTCCATCCAGATATCTTTACCGGACACTTCGATCTCAAGGGAACCGGCCATTGTCTCAGCCCTGTAGCTTCCAACTTTTATGACGCTTTCCTCACGCAAAACCGTAAAGGCCGCAATGGTCGCGTGCCCGCAGAGCTCAACCTCCTGCGCTGGTGTGAAATACCTCAATTTAAAGGCTTCTCTCTCCAGTTTCTTTACAAAAGCGGTTTCAGAATAGCGCAGCTCTGCGGCCAGCAAACGCATAAAATCAGGATTGTGGAAATCCTCTCCATTTTCGAGAAGAACAACGCCTGCCTGATTCCCGCAAAACCGCTTTTCTGTGAATGAATCAACTATATATATTTTCATTTTTCAACTCCTTACCATCCCCCATAAAGCATTATCAGAAACTCCCGGAAAGGCGCCCACATTCCTATAAATTCCTGCCTGATGGCTAATATCATCATCTCACTGTCAATGACAGTGCCGCTACCACTGATATGCCGCTCAATAATTCGCACGCCTCTGGCGATGTCGCCACAGGCAATATGCCCTCTTGCATAACCGCCCACTGCTATATGGGAAGCGATGGCACATCCGCCGCTGGCAAACATCCCTACCGCCAGTCCACCGAGCGCAAAGACTCCTAAAGCAACGCCGCCGATTGCGATTCCCCCTGCAGCCATGCCGCCACAGGCGAGCATAAGCCCCAGAGCTAACCCTCCGAGCGCCAGCAGACCAAAACTCAACGCCCCAAAAGAAAAAAGTCCCACTGAAATCAAGCCAATGGAGATAAGTCCTGTCGCAATGTTTCCAACTGCGATAATGCCCTTTGCCTTGAAATGCGTCTTGAAACGTCCGCCGCGCCATCCAACATTTATGTGAACCAGAGGAATACCGCCAATATGATGCCGGCTTTTATATTCATAATGCCGGCTGCAGGGAACTTCCACAATTTTTATCGTCTCCTCTTTCTCAGAAGCCTGCGGCGCCTCGCCTTTTATGAGCTCATCTAAAGAAACCTCAAAAATTTCACTCAGAAAAACAAGATTATTGATATCCGGATTGGATAGTCCCGATTCCCATTTAGAAACGGCCTGTCTGGAAACGCCCATACGCTCTGCGAGCGTTTCCTGTGAAAACCCTTTTTGTTTTCTAAGCTGAAACAGTCTTTCTTGAAATGTCATTCTTTCCACCTCCGTTTCCTATTTTAGCAAAGGCATGGTTTATCAGGCTACCAACCCTTTTTTACATTTTGTCAACCAACGGTTGCATTCTTTATTTTCAGCCTGTTTCCAGACATTTTATCATTTAACGCGCCCGGAAACAACCGCTGTGACCTCGATATAAAAAGAACCTGTGCGGGACGTTTCGTCTGCACAGGTTTCCAGTATGCTCAAAGCAGTTCGCCATAGCGGCGGACAAAAAATTTTTTCAGCATTGTCACCAGAACCATATACATCAGCACTGTGACTATGAGGAACGGAAAATACATTCCCGGAAGCGGCACCATATCGAGAGCTGCTCCAATAAAGGTAAAGGGCAGAAGCGTGCCGATGGCAATTCCCAGGGTGGTTAATCCTGTCAGCTGCCAGGAAGCATGACTCCCGATAAAGGGCAACTTTGGCGAACGGATCATATGAATGACCAGTGTTTGAGTCCAAAGGGACTCGACAAACCACCCGGCATGGAACAGCGCAATAAAACCGATCTGAGACGTTTGGTCAAGGGTATGGAAGGCGCCACCGAAAACCATAGGGCAAATGTAGAAGAACAGAAACAAATAGGTGGTAATATCAAACACAGAGCTGGCAGGCCCCATCCAGAGCATAAATTTAACAATGGAGGAGGCATCCCACTTTCTTGGAACCTTCAGATATTCCGGGTCGACATTGTCCCACGGAATAGCCGTGCAGGAGATGTCATAAATCAGGTTGAGCACCAAAAGCTGCATGGGCAGCATAGGTAGCATAGGCAGAAAAATGCTGGCCGCCAGAACAGAAAACATATTGCCAAAATTTGAGCTCGCGGTCATTTTAATATATTTAATGATGTTGGCATAGGTTTTACGGCCCTCTACCACACCTTCCTCCAGCACCATCAGGTCTTTTTCCAGCAGAATAATGTCCGCGGACTCGCGCGCGATATCCACAGCGGTATCGACCGAAATCCCTACGTCGGCCGTCTTCATGGCGCCAGCGTCATTGATCCCATCTCCCAGAAACCCAGTGGTGTGCCCATTACTCTTTAATGCCTCCACAATCCGCACCTTTTGCAGTGGAGAGAGCTTGGCAAAGATATCGGTCCTCTCAACAGCTTTTTCCAGGGTGTCATCGTCCATTTTTTCAATATCTGAGCCTAACAGTATCTCCCGGGCCGGCATACCGACCTGGCGGCAGATTGCTTTTGTCACTACTTCATTGTCACCTGTCAGCACTTTAACACCCACACCATACTCTTTAAGAACCTTCAGGGCCGCTTCGGTGCTTTCTTTTGGCGGATCGAGAAAAGCCAGGTAGCCGATCAGCACCATGTCGGATTCATCCGCGACCGAGAACAGCCCCACCGGTGCTGGGTTTGTCTTTTGCGCCACACCCAAAACCCGCATGCCGGCGTCATTATAACGCCGTACCTGCTCGAGGATTTCATTCCGAACCTCTTCGGTGATGGGCTCGACCTTACCCTTGTACTCTGCAAAGCTGCACACACTCAGCATTTCTTCAATGGCACCCTTTGTGATCATCTGGGTCTTGCCAGTGCCGTCTGCTACCACCACACTCATACGGCGGCGGTTGAAATCAAAGGGAATTTCGTCCACTTTCCGGTATTCTTCTTTTAATACAGCGGCAGTTCCCAGATCAACATGATTAATGACCGCCTGATCCATCAGGTTTTTAAGGCCTGTCTGGTGCCAGCTGTTCAGGAAAGCATGACGCATGACACGGTCGTCCTCATTGCCATGAATGTCTAAAGGGTACTCAAGAACCACCTTATCCTGCGTAAGGGTTCCTGTTTTATCGGTACACAAAACATCCATGGCGCCAAAATTCTGAATAGCACTCAGATTTTTGACAATGACTTTTTTCTTCGACATGGCCACTGCACTTTTCGCAAGATTTGCCGAGACGATCATCGGCAGCATTTCCGGTGTTAACCCAACTGCCACTGAAATCGCGAATAAAAAGGCTTCAGGCCAATCGCCTTTTGTCAGTCCATTGGCTAAAAATACCAGCGGAACCATGACCAGCATAAAGCGGATCAAAACCCATGAAACAGAATTAACCCCTTTATCAAAGCTTGTATCCTGACGCTTTGGGCTCAGCTGGCTGGCCAGAGAGCCAAAAATCGTATCATCGCCAACTGCCAGTACCAGCGCTTTGGCTGACCCGCTGACAACGTTCGTTCCCATAAAAGCCAGATTATTACAGGACAGCGGATCACCCTGCGTATTTTTTACCGGATTTCCATACTTTTCAACCGCTTCACTCTCTCCTGTCAAGGAGGACTGGCTGATAAAAAGATCGCGCGCGTTCAGTATTCTGACATCGGCTGGAACCATATCACCAGCCGCCAGATAGATAATATCCCCCACCACAATTTCATCCAGAGGGATCTCTGCTTTTCCGGCCGGACTCCTGTCGACCGCAGCGGTTGTCTCGACCATTTCGCCAAGCCGTTCGGCTGCCCGGTCTGATTTCTGTTCCTGAAAAAAACGCAGTGATCCGCTGATCAGCACCATGATTCCGACAATCATCACAAACACAGGATCTTTTTCTCCCGGGGCTGCCATCACGACATCCGTAATAAATGAAACCAATGCCAGCACAATCAAAATAACTGTAAAGGGATTGACAAAAGCCTCAAAAATTCGCTTCAGGACAGAATCATTCTGATGGCGGCTCAGTTTATTTTCACCAAAGGCCTCACGCATTTCAGCAACCTTTTCTTCTGTGTAGCTTCCGGCACTGTAAGTCTTTACAAGAGTGTTTTGCTCTGTAACGGCCGCTTCCAACAGTCTGTTTTTTACATTATTTAAAATCATTTTCATTGTCTTAACCTCCTGAATTTTTGTTTATCAGTTTTGTTAAGACACAAGCCTCAGTAAAGGCAGCTGCCAGAGGTGGAAAAACAAACCCATTTCTTTTGTTTGCACGGTTCCTCCACTGCTTCCTCTGCCCTTCCGGGACCTATGCCTTTCTCTCGTCCAACGTCCATTTTTCTCACCTGCCTTTTCGACCTTATATTTATTCTATTGCAATAAAAAAACCTCTGCCAAAGCCCAAGCAATGACAGAGGACAACCTATCAAAAAATCGTCTCTTAATCTATTCACCGTTCAAGCTTTAGCTTCACAGGGCGGTGAAATTACATTAGTCAATGCCTTGCGTTCGACATAAACTGTTGACCATCTTGTAGTGTCTCCACTAGTTTGCGGCAGTAATCCATATCCCTGTGGTAGCCTCACCTACCGAAATATTTATTTCTTTGCTATTTTACTTCTTTTGTTTCACTTTGTCAAGCTGCTTATTGATTTCTTAAGTTTGTCAACAGAAATATCTCATTAGCCTCTCAATTGTTTCATTTAAGCATGCTTTGTGTCGAATTGGGTATAATCAAATCATCGCATGTAAGGAGGTTTTATGATGAAACAACATACTCTAAAATCAGCTAAAGTACCAGATACATATAAAAAGCCTGACGACCAGTCCTTAAAAGAGACGCTATCGCCCGAAGCCTATGAGGTGACACAAAACAGCATGACTGAGCGCGCCTTTGCCGGCGAATACTGGGATCAATTTGAACCGGGAATTTATGTGGACATCACCACCGGCGAACCTCTTTTTTCTTCATCTGATAAATTTGACGCCGGATGTGGATGGCCTTCTTTTTCAAAGCCCATTGATCCGGACACGATCCGTAAGCATAAAGATACCAGCTACGGTATGGTCCGGACAGAAGTGCGCAGCCGGACGGGCGACGCACACCTAGGACATGTCTTTGAGGACGGACCCGCTGACCTTGGCGGTGAACGCTACTGCATCAACAGTGCTGCGCTCAGGTTTATTCCAAAGGATCAAATGGAGGCGGAGGGCTATGGCTGGCTTCTTTCTGTTTTAGCATAATTTCAGACTATAATTCTTCTCTCAGTTGTTTTATTTTTTACTCAAAAGGGTATTTATAAAGCAAGTTAAGGAGTTGATTAAATGTCTTCAGATAATTTAGAAATTTTAAACATAGATCCCTATTTAGAACGCTATAAATCTGCAATCGAATGGCGAAACAACCGGTTTAATATGAAAAAAAAGGCTCTTTTAAAGAATAAAAAGAGCCTTTCTGATTTTGCAGACGGTTACCTCTATTTCGGCTTTCACCAAAAGGCCGAGGGGTGGGTATACCGTGAGTGGGCTCCGAACGCCAAGTCTGTTTTTCTCATTGGTGATTTTAACGGATGGGACAGAGACGCTACCCCCCTAAAGCCTTTGGGCAGCGGCAGATGGGAAGTCTTTCTCCCCGGAAAAAAAGCGCTGCCACATGGCTCACGGGTTAAAGTACATATTAAAACCAAGGATCAGTCCTTTGACCGGGTACCGCTCTACTGTAAGCGTGTGATACAGGATAAAAACACCTTTGCTTTTGACGGGCAGATCTGGAATCCCGAACAGCCTTACAAATGGCATGATAAGGCCTTTCACCCCGATCAATCCGTGCCGCCGCTCATCTATGAAGCTCACATCGGCATCGCCGGAGAGTCTCCAGAGGTCTCGACCTTCAAAGAGTTTACACAAAACACGCTGCCTCATATTGCCGGACTTGGCTACAATGCTGTCCAGCTTATGGCGATCATGGAGCACCCTTATTACGCCTCCTTTGGCTATCAGGTTTCTAATTTCTTTGCGGTTTCCTCCCGCTTTGGTACTCCCGAGGACTTAAAGGCGCTCATTGACACAGCGCACCATCTCGGTATCGCGGTTATCCTCGATTTAGTGCACTCCCACGCCTCACGCAATGTTCTGGACGGTATCGGAGAATTTGACGGAACGGACTATCAGTTTTTTCACGCCGGCCCGGAGGGCGATCATCCTGCCTGGGGTTCAAAGGTTTTTAATTACGATAAGCCCGAGGTTCTCCATTTTCTCTTGTCCAATATAAAATTCTGGCTGGACGAATACCATTTTGACGGCTTCCGTTTTGACGGTGTTACCTCTATACTGTACCATAACCATGGCCTTGGCGTAAACTTTAATTCATACGATCAGTACTTTTCATCCAATACGGATATGTCCGGTCTTACCTATCTCCAGATGGCTTCTGCCCTTGCAAAGGAAATAAAGCCGGATTGTTTCCTCATCGCTGAGGATATGAGCGGGCTTCCCGGCATGGCACTTCCCGTCTCCCAGGGCGGCCTTGGCTTTGACTACCGGCTGGGCATGGGCCTCCCTGATTTCTGGATTCATACATTAAGGGATTTAAGAGACGAGGACTGGGATTTAAACGCACTCTGGCATGAGCTTACACAGCGGCGGCCGGGTGAAAAGGTCATTGGCTATGCTGAATCACACGATCAAGCCATTGTCGGTGATAAAACCATCATGTTCTGGCTGGCTGATCAGGATATGTACAGCGATATGAATGTTTTTAACCAGAACCCTGTTATTGAACGCGCCTTGGCTTTACATAAAATGATCCGGCTGATCACCTGTACCTGCGCTGGCGAAGGCTATATGAACTTTATGGGCAACGAGTTTGGGCATCCCGAATGGATCGATTTTCCCCGGGAGGAAAACGGCTGGAGCTACCAGTATGCCCGCCGGCAGTGGCATCTGGCAGAAGACACCAACCTTCGATACCGCTATCTCCAGGATTTTGACAGAGCCATGATTCATTTTGTCAAGGAGACAAAGCTGCTTGAATATCCGTCTGAGCTTCTGCTCATTGACACCTGGGCAAAACTGCTGCTCTATTCAAAGGGGCCTTACCTCTTCGCCTTTAATTTCCATCCCACAAAAGATTTCAATGGCTTCATCCCACTTCCTGACAGCAACGGCTATCAGCCCCTTCTCAACACAGAATCCCGCGATTTCGGCGGCTGGATGGACACAGAGCCTGACCTCATTGACGCTAAGGCAAACTGCCCCGGTCGGCTTACCACCCTATATATTCCAAAACGCTCAGCCGCCGTCTACGCCCCGGCACGCTAAGAAAAAACGGATATTACAATGCGCAATCCGCACTTTCTTGTATTTTGATCCCACACATGTTATAGTTGCAGGAGATGATGTGGCGTTACGCCGCATCATTTCCTTATTGTGAAAGGAGCGCTTTTATGAAAACTTTTAGTTTATCTTCCAATGAGAAAAACATGCTCAAGGAAAAAATCATCGCTGCGGTTGATCCTAAGCTTTCGATAAAGCAGGAAGGCGTAGACTTTATTCTGTACCCTGGCATGCAGAAAGAAGGTTATGCCCTGATGCTGGAAGAAGACGGTGGCTGTGACTCTCTCAGCGCTTTGCAAAAGGGCACTGAACAGCTTATCGTTGCTGGCGCCATCGTTCTTACTCCATATGGTATACTCGAATATCTATAAATAACCAAAGCTAGCGTTGATAAGGTGTCACTGCCCATTTAATGCAGTGATCCAGCTTCTTCTCAAATATACGGTAACCCTCTAAAATATCATTGAGAGGGGCCTCGTGCGTTATGAGGAATTCTGTATTGACCCGTCCGGCCTCAATAAGCTTCATAAGGCGCTCACAATGCACAGCGTCTACGCCGCCGGTTTTGAAAATCAGATTTTTTCCATACATCTTTTCAAGCGGAAGTGTCTGAGCCTTTTCGTACATGGCAATCAGGGCGACGACAGCGTTGGGCCGCGCCAGTTTCCAGGCCAGCTCAAATGTGTTCTCGCCGCCAGCTGCCTCGATCACACCGTCTGCCCCGCGGCCATCCGCTAAGGCTGCAACCGCCTTCTCAGCGTCCTCTGAAAACGGGTTGACGGTCTCATCTGCCAATCCCTGCTTTACCGCCAATTTCAGACGTTCATCCTGGATATCCAATGCGATAATCCGGGCGGCGCCAAACAGCCGCGCGCAGCCCATGGCACAGAGCCCCACCGGTCCGGCTCCGATAACCGCAATGGTATCACCAGGTTTTATCTCACAGAGCTCCGCCCCGAAGTAGCCGCTTGACAAAATATCTCCCAGCAGCAACGCCTCTTTGTCGGTGACGGTATCTGGTATTTCAGTCAGCCCCATATCTGCAAAGGGGACTCTTACATATTCGGCCTGGCAGCCATCAATCCGGCATCCCAGCTCCCAGCCTCCTTTTTCACAGTTGTTGATAAAGCCCTGCCGGCAGTACGCACACTCTCCGCAGAAAGTGATACAGTTGGCCGCAACGCGCGCTCCTGGTTTTAACTTTTTAACATTTCTCCCCACCTCAACAACTTCACCCACAAACTCGTGGCCAAGCACCTTTTCTGGAACAGCCCTTGGAACTGCTCCATGCATGATGTGAAGATCGCTGGTGCAAATGGTTGAGAGTGTCACACGGACAATGGCATCAGTGTCTTCCTCAAGCTTTGGAAACGGCATATCCAAAAGCTCGATGGCGCCGTCCTTATGACAGACAAGCCCTTTCATCATTTTTTCTGACTTCATTTTATTCCTCCCTCATATAGCTTCTGGCAGGCCATGTAAGATCATATCAAGAGCATCCTCATTTGTTTCGAGAGCCTTTATGATAGCAGGCGCCGGGCTGACATAGATTTCTGGATAGTCTTTCTCACCACACTCTGGTCGGACAGGAAAAGCTAACTGCTCCCTTTCTGGATGCGCTTTATTAAACTGAGCATTCTTTCCAAAGGTATTTCCCCGAGCGTCAATACGTATCCACAGCTTTTCTCCCTCCAGGTACACACCATTAAGGCAGTGTATACAATGGCCGGTATCCGGTGTGTCACCAATGGTCAGACGCTGATAACAAAAGCCGGACGGTATCCCTTTTACTCTTAGCAAAGCCGCCAGCAGCATCGATTTAGCATAGCAGATACCTTCACCAGCCTCCAACACCTCAGAGGCCGTCCGTGTTACCCTGTGCCCCTGAATATCCCAGGAATGATCAATGGTATCCCGAACAAAACGAAAAACCTTTTCAATATACTCCAGTTTATTTTCAGAAAGCCTGTACAGGCTTTCTGACTTATCCACAATGGTACTGTCACTGTAATTAACATAAAAACTTTCTTCTAAATAATCTTTCAAATTTCCGCTTTTCGGTATGAGTTTCATTTCGCCTCCCGAAGTTTAGTCTTCCCTATCTATTGAAAATATTATAGCATAAAAAGACCGGAACAACCGGTCTTTTACTTCTTTTGCTTTAACAGTTTTTATTGGGCTGGCAGTTTGGACAGTAATAAACGCTGCCGCCCAGATAGGCTTCCTTGACAATGGCACCGCCGCAGACCGGACAGGGCGCTTTATAAGTATTTTTGGATAAAATGCTTTTATAGCCGCCCTTCATGCCAAAAATATCCTTCTCGGTATCCCGCCCTCCTTTTACAGTCATCTGATGCAGAGTGGCTTTAACAGAGTCAAACAGACGGCTGAGTTCCTCTTCCGTCAGATATTCCAGCTTTGTTCTGGGGTTCACTCGAGCGTTAAAAAGAATATCCTGCAGGCAGCCATTGCCCAGACCGGGAATCCGCTGTTCCGTTGCCAGAAGAGCCTTTGCGCTGGTATTCTTCTTAGCCGCAGCCACAATGCCTTCAAACCATTCCCAGTTAAATTCTCCGCTTAAGGGCGATGGCTTTTCTCTGGCAACCTGATGGTAATAATTGTCATTTTCTCCTTCTGTATATGCCCAGATTGCCCCGTACATCGCCACCGAAAAGACCAGAGCGCTCTCATCCTCAAAGGTCAGCAGCAGCTGATGCTTTTTGGGCTTTTTTTCCTTTGCCTCCAGATAGCGTATATTGACACCGTCCCCCAGCAAAAGCCGCTTATCCCCAAATTCAATTTCAACATAGCCGCCGTACGACGTGGCCCTGTCTACTTTCATCCCCAGAAGCTGCCCACGGCAGGCTTCCGGCTCGCCATTAAAAAAGGCGAATTTATGTGGTGATGCTCCCGCAACCACCTGCTCAATCTGTTTTCCTTTAACGATCTCGTCTAATTGTCCAGCTATGGTATAGCTTTCTGGTAATTCCAGCATACTGCACCTCCTCTTTTCCTGTATTATACCCTATAAATACTGACAGGTTTTGTCATATTTCACTGAAATTTGCTCTTTTGCAGTAAATAAATGCCCAAAGCCGCTGAAATTAACGGTGGCAGAGCATCTCATCCCCGGACTCTGTTTTAAACCATTGAAAAAGGCCGCGGACAGACAATGTCCACGGCCTTACATCACTTTTATTTTTTCTGCTTTTATCATAGAAAGGCCAGGCTTCCCTGTCAATGCCCCCAAAAATCTGAACATTCTGCCATAATCTCAGCGGCTGGTTTCAGGGTTGCTTCCGCAATAGGGACGCCCGTTTTTTTGAGATAATGGCGGATCATATGATAACCGCAGGCATACCCCGCGCAATAGGGCATCCCCACCGGGAAGAAATGCTGTATCTCTGCTATCTCGTCACCGTAAAGCCAGGGTGTAATACCGTCAAAGCCGGTTACATCAAAGGCTTCAACAATCTTTGGTTTTATCACCTCTTCCAAAACTGACGCATCTGTTTTAGTTACCCACGGACCAACGGCTTTTTCGCCGTAGAGAGCCGCGGCAAAATTTTCGGCCAGTCCCTCACTTACCATCATTTCGGCCAGCGTAATATCCGGCCGCCATTTCTGGAATTGAAACCGCACATTGTGGTTGCACTCATGGGCCAGGGCCGCAGGCATCCTGGCGACCGTCGTTTCACTCGGCACCAATGAGCCCAAAATATAGCCTGGAATGCCGCCGTCCCCGCAGTACCCCTCACTCATCTGTGTATATGGATTATCCGGATTGGCCAGAAGAAGGGTAAAAAAGTATTCCTGAACCGGCAGTTCGATACCCGCCTTTACAAAACAATCCAGGGATTTCTTTATCGCTTCCTCACTGGCAGACCAAAGACTTTCTTCTTTAAGCCACTCCACCGCTTCTTTCTGTGAATGATCCACCCTTTCTGGTGGGAAAAGCCCCATCATTTCAGAGGCCATCACCACATCGTAGCCGCCTTTCCGGGCAGCCTTAATCGGCACATTGATACATGCCCACTTGTACTCAAAAGGCTTCATCATCTCATAACGGTAAAGGTCATCTCTTTTTCCGTCAGAAGCGTTCATCATCTTTTCATAAATTTTTCCAGAATAAATGGCATTGATTTTCATAAAACGTCATCTCCTTTCGTGTCTTAATCTCAGTTTAAGGGATAACGCCGCGTAAGGGTCAAGCTTTATTTAAAAGCCTGAGGACATTTCTTCATTAAAAAACTTTTGAAATCAGCAGCACTGCCGGCCGTAAAGCCATCCTTGTCAAGAATATGCATTTTTCCGCCAGCCACAAGCACGAAGGTATGCCCTGTCTCATAGATTTTTTCAATCTGTTTGTAAAAAACAGGCCGTTCTGCCTCAGCTGTTTTCCAAACCATCTTATCCTTGGTGATGGTCCATTTGAAGCCACTGGCCGGAAAAATATCTTTTTGCTCATTGTAGGCTCTCTCTGCCGAAAAGCGGTATCCCTGAAAATAGACAAGCACCAGCAGTATTCCCATCACTATAAATATCACGCCTGCCGGCCAGGACGCTCGCGACAGATAATAATAGGCGCAAACAAAACAAAAAGCAGCCATAAGTAAATAGAACCAGCGTTTTTTCAGAGCGTTTTTCTGATACCATTTTCCCTGCGCCTCAAGATAAATTTTTTTGCTGTAAATGGTTGTGTTTTCAAATAAAATTTTCATTTTTTATCCTTCTATTTTTTCGATAATGGCTTTATTATACACCAACTTTTCCCCAAATGGTAAATTTAATTTTTATCTGGGCATTCCGTCCTAAATTCGTTATAATGGGTATAAGTTTTACATCATCAATTTCAGAAAGGAAAGATCATGGATAACAACAATACCATCAATTTGAACTCTGAATACTCCGCAGGCTTTCAGATTGAACTCCTGGATTTAGATATGGATAAGCTGGAAGACCCCATTTTAGTGGTGGGTTCCGGCGCTACAGGGAACCTCGTCTTCTTTTTAAACGCACAGGGCCACCGCGCCTGCGGCATTGACCCCAGCGCAGAGGATACCGATGTTACGCGCGCATCCGATTTTTTACATGTCGATTATGGTAAGGACTACTGGGGCAGTATTCTCTCCCCCCTGGCCTTTATTAAAGAAATGTCTGCCGCCATGGCCGCACAGGACGGCAGTGACCTGGAATGGGTAAAATGCTATAAATCTATTCTGACAGCGCTTAAAAAGGGCGGCTCCTTTATTTACGCCCCTTCCCTCCCCTATATTGAGGATATTCTGCCAAAAGAGCAGTTTGAAATAACCCGCAGCACCATTCGTGAAAATCTGTCCCGCACAAAGATCACCAGAAAATAATAAAAGAGATGATGCGGCGAAACGCCGCATCATCTCTTTTTGCTTTTTGAACCAACTGCCGCAGCCGCCGCCCTCTGCCGATGACTGTTTTTCTGCACATGCTTACCGGTTCTCAGCATCAGCACAATGGATAGAACCAGTGTCAGCGCCAGCACCGTACAGCACAGGGGCAGGTTATAGGCAAAGCCTTCTGAAAAGGCGCCTGGATCAATTCTGTAATTAATAAGGGCAAAGCCCGCTGTGAGCGGATACACATTTCCGAGTCCGTGGCCTGCCACCAGACCGCCGCAGACCCCGTAAAAGAAGGCAAAGCCCACGCCCGCGACAAAGCCGCCCGGCTTTTTACTGGTAAAAACAATGATGGGCAGTACCGCGATATACACGCACAGGTTCATGACCACCATCTGCACAAGCGACTGCACTGCCAGATTTGCCGTAAAGCCTTCCAGCTCGGATATTCCGGCAAACAGTACGGTTACCAGGAAGCTGCCGACTCCCGACAGCGCCACCAGAGCCGCGATAACCAAAAGCTTAGCGGTCAGCAGCTTACTGAAGGGGACGGGTATGGTCAGCAGGTTTTTAAGGGTATCATCTGTCCACTCTCTGGAGATAATATAACCTGCCAACAGCGTAAAAACCAGAGGATTGACCGCGTCAAAATTTGTCCAGATAACATTGTCTGAGAAATCCGGAAAGGCATAGGTTCCGCTGGTATCCATGGAGATGGTAAACCAGGAAAGCAGCGGGCCGCAGAGCATGGCGGCTGCCGCCACCCAGACAATGGGGTAGCGCTTGAGCTTCAGTAATTCTGTCTTAATCAATTTCAGCATTTTTCTTCTCCCTCCCGCCGGTCAAATAAATAAAAATAAAAACCGCCGCAACACACAAAATCCACTTTAGTTTTCTCACAGCGCACCTCAACTTTCACGTTTTCCGTAGATAAACAGAATACCCACGATGGACAGCACCGCGATCAGACCGACAACTCCGGCCGCCAAAGGCAGGGAAACCGCCGTTTCTTTGACCGCCGCCGCGGCCGCGCCGCCCTGGATGGCCAGCACCTGCCAGCGCCAGATGAGCGGGACAGGCAGAATGGTGAGCAGCGGATTGGTGAAGTTTCCGCTTGTAAAGCTGGTACTCGCGACACCAAAGCCCCCCACCGCATAAACCAGGGACAGAAGAATCGAAAAAATATAGCTCCGATTGAAAAAGACAATGGCAATGACCACCGGCAGGGTTCCGGCAGTCAGGAGAATACCTGTCATAATGCTGATCCACAGCTTATAGCCCACCCCATTGATACCGCCGCCGATCAGTCCGCCCACCATGGATGAGGCCATGAGCGCAACGGAATAAAAAATGCCTAATATGAACAATGTAATGATCTTGGCCGCGATAATCTGATTACTGCTTAAGGGAATGGTTCGCAGATTTTTTAGCGTGTCGTTATCCCTTTCCATGTAAAACAGCATGGCTGCCACGATCCCGATAATGCAGGGCATGGAGATAAAATTTCCAAAGCCCACAATCATACCAAACAGGCCGTCATACATTTCCGCGGGCGGCATCACATTGTCCGCGCTCTGCCCGATGCCGGTTTTCAGGACAATGGCCGTAAGCGGAATAGGCATGATACAGGCCGCCAAAACGATAAAAATCACAAATTTTTTGCGTTTCAGCTTTAAGAACTCACAGCGCACAAGCTTAAGCAATGCCGACACCCCCCGTAACTTTTTTGAAATAATCCTCCAGGGTATCCTCACAGGTGTGGGCGTCGTCTACCACCAGCTCATTCTCCACAAAACATTTTGTCAGCGTACCAACCCGCAGGCTGGTGTCAAAGAGCCGCAGCGTGTGTCTGTCGTCAATACTGAAATCATTGGTTTTAAAGACCTTTTCCAGAATCCGCGCTGCTTTAGCCGTATCGGATAAAACAAAACGGATATACATCTGGTTTTTATCCCTGAGCACAGACATACGTTCCTCCTCCAAAAGCACACCGTTATCAATAATGCCCACATCATCGGCCAAAAGCTCAATTTCTGAAAGAATGTGGCTGGATACCAGAATGGTTTTTCCCTTTTTCGCAAAGGCTTTGAGCAGATCACGGATCTCTGCGATGCCGATGGGGTCCAGGCCATTGATGGGCTCATCCAGAATTAAAAGCTCGGGGTCGTGCATGACAGCCAGGGCAATAGCCAGGCGCTGTTTCATACCCAGCGAATACTTGGAAAAAAGCTTTTTATCCTTGTATGGAAGCCCCACAAGCTCAAGGGATTCTTTAACTGCCTCCTTCCTCGGAATGCCACGAAGCGTGGCGAAAATACTCAAATTTTCTGTTCCCGTCAGGTTGGGATAAAAGCCCGGCGACTCGATCAGGCTTCCAATTCTCGGGTACAGGGCCTTACCGTCCTTAAGCGGGTCTTTCCCAAAAATACGGATAGCGCCCTGAGTGGGCTCAGTTAATCCCAGGAGCATTCGCATGGTGGTGGTTTTTCCTGCGCCGTTGCGGCCCAGCAGGCCATATATCTTTCCCCTGCGCACATGCAGATCAAGAGACGAAACGCTGACCTGATCGCCATAAACCTTTGTCAGATTTTTTGTAGCGATAACATATTTTTCCTTCATCGTTCAGTTCCTCCTCTGTTGATACTGCTATGATACCACCTGTGTCCTGCCCCAACCTTGCCTCAACCTTGCTTTAACCTTGTCTTTCATCAAACCAGCTTAAAATCCAGGAGAAAACGCGTCCCCTTTCCCACTTCGCTCATTACACGGATATCGCCGTTCTGCAGCCGGACCAGCTGCTCCACAATGGAGAGCCCAAGGCCGCTGCCCTTGCCCATTCTGGCAGGGTCACATTTATAAAGACGATCAAAAATATGGTCCAGCTCCTCCGCTGGTATCCCCCTTCCATTATCCTTTACCCATATCTCCACACTGTCTTTCTTTTCCTCTACACCAACAGAAATCGCAGAAGCGCCGCTGTGGCTCACCACGTTTTGTATCAGATTATTTAAAATCCTTCTGTAAGCCGCTGTGTCCAGAGAGACAGTCATGCGTTTTTCCGGGATAAAAAAAGCATAATTCATTTCATTTTGCTCAAAAACCGGAAGCCAGTCACTCAGAACGGTCTGGGTCATTTCCGTCACATTCACCGGAGCGATTTCCAGCACCCGCTCGTTGGAGTTCAGCTTAAACCATTCAAAAAGATCATCCACATACATCTGGAGGCTGTGGGCCTTTTCCCGGGCTGTTTCGATGTATTCTTCCCGCTCCGCTCCCTCAACCAGGTGGCTGTGGACAGCGTCCAGATAGCCGATCAGGGTGGTGAGCGGCGTCCGGACGTCGTGGGAAAGGCTGGTCATCATCTGCCGGTTGGCCTGATCGCGCTCATTGAGCTCCGCGATTGTATCCCGATACCCCTCCGTAATAGCGTTGATTTTATAAAAAAAGGGCGCCACAATATTATCCGGCGCTGCCAGCATACGGCGGTTCAGATTGCCGTTTCGGATATCTTCAAGTGCCTCATTCATATCCCGGACGCTTTTGCGTGCCTGATAGAGTTTCCCTGCCAAAATAAGAGCCGCGCTGCCGGCAAGGAACAAAAGCGCTGTCAGCAGCATTTCCAATCCTTCCATGATCACACCTCCGCGTTAAAACGGTAGCCTACGCCCTTGATGGTCTGAATATAGGTCGGTTTTTTGGAATCCGGCTCAATAAGTCTGCGTATTTTGCTGATATGCGCCATGATATTGCTGTCATCATACAGGTATTCTTCCTGCCAGACCTCCTCATAGATCTGCTTCTTTGTCAGGGCGCGCCCTTTGTTTTTGGCCAGATAATACAAAATATCAAACTCCTTTGCCTGAAGCTCAATCCCTCTGCCGCAAACTGTAACCAGCCGCCTGTCCGGATCGATTTCAAGATTTTTAAAGCTCAGCCTGCCAAGGATTTCCTCCCCGCTTCCGTTGAGAATGGTGTAGCGCCTCACCAGCGAATGAACCCTGGCGCTGAACTCATTAATATCAAAGGGCTTTGTGAGATAATCATCCGCCCCGAGCCGGAGCCCGTATACCTTGTCGATATTATCGTCCCGGGCTGTCAGCATCAATACTGGTACCGCACTGGTTTCACGGATTTTCCTGAGCACCTCGAAGCCGTCCAGACCGGGCATCATTACATCCAACACCACGAGCACCGGGCTGCCCTCCTCCAACTTTTCAAGCCCTTCGCGGCCGTCACTGGCGCAGGCCGCTTCAAAGCCATCGCAGGTGACACATTTTTCGAGTAGGGCGCACAGCTTAGGATCATCGTCAATGATTATAATTCTATTTTTCATTTTGTTCTCCTTTTGTCCATGATTGTCTTTTCATTCTAACATCTTCCGCTGAAAAAAAGAACAAAAATAAAAAAGGGAAGGCGGCGAAACGCCGTGTCATCTCAGAAATGACAGCTGTTCACATTGATACTGGCCTTTGTAGTCTTTGATAATATCTTTCATCCTGAAATTGAGGCCCGCCTGACCGCAGACATTTTCTAAAAACGTGTAAAGTTCATGTGCTCTGGAAGCTCCGCAGCTATAATCATTGCCGTATCGCCGCATATACTTTTGCCGGAGTCCGGGAAAATGCTGGTCCAGCTGATTAAAATAATAATCTCTCTGGACATCTCTAAGGGTAACACCAAAACCGGGATAAATGAAACGTGCGCCGCACTTTGCCCCCTGCTCCACAATCGACTGGATATTGTCTGTGTTGTCCTCAATAAAGGGAAGAATCGGCATCAGCAAAATGCCGATATAGATGCCCGCGTCTGAGAGGGCTTTTACTGCCTCAAACCGTTTGCTACTTGGCGGGGCCCCAGGCTCGACAATACCGCTCAATGCATCGTCCGCCGCTGTGATCGTGACCTTACAGATAACCGGGGAGTGGCTCTGTATACGCGACAGCAGATCAATATCCCGTGTGACCAGGCTCCCCTTGGTCGCGATGGCCACGCCAAAGCCATAATGGTCAATGAGCTTGAGCGCTTCCCTGGTCAGGCGCTCCTTTCTCTCAAAGGGATTGTAGGGATCGCTCATGGCGCCAGTTCCTACCACACCTTTTTTCTTTTTACTTTTAAGGTCACGGGCGATGAGCCTGAGGGCGTCCTGCTTTTTCTTTACCGTGTCAAAATCTGTATTCTGGTAGCATTCGCTGCGGCTGTCACAATAAATGCAGCCGTGGCAGCAGCCCCTGTAAATATTCATGCTGTATTCTGTTCCAAACCACGCGGTATTTTTATTCTTGGTGACCAGTGTTTTGGCCGGTATTGTTTCCATTGATTTCTCCTTTTTCTTTCTCTCTATATTATACCAGACAGAATCTGACAGGTCGTGTCATATTTGAACTGCAGCGCTTCTTCTTGCATTTTGCTGCTTTTCTGGTTATACTGAACTGCGTACAAGGAGGTACCTATGACGGACAAACCATCAAAAATACTCATCGTTGAGGATGATCGCGCCCTGAACCAGGGACTTGTGCTGTCCTTAAAAAACGATTCTTATACCACACTTTCCGCCTTTTCCATTAAGGAGGCCAGAGAAAAACTGACAGACAATACCTTTGACCTGATCGTTCTGGATGTAAATCTGCCTGACGGCAATGGGCTGGAGCTGTGCCAGGAGATACGGCGCCGTTCTGCTGTTCCCATTATTTTTCTGACCGCCAACGATATGGAAATGGACGTGGTCATCGGCCTTGAAAACGGCGGAGATGACTATATCACGAAGCCCTTCAGCCTGGCGATTCTGCGTGCCCGCATCGCCGCGCTGCTGCGCCGAAGCCAGAAGGAACGGCAAAACCGCATAAAAATCGACGCCTTTACTTTTGATTTTGACCAAATGGTTTTTTTAAAAGGAGAAGATGAGCTGACGCTCAGCAAAACGGAGCAGAAGCTGTTAAAGCTGCTGCTGGCAAACCGCGGCACCACAGTCACCAGAGATCTGCTGCTGGAAAAGGTCTGGGGAGACAGCATGGACTTTGTGGATGAAAACGCCCTCTCTGTGACCATACGCCGTCTGCGCAGCAAGCTCGAGGACAATTCCTCAAAGCCTGTGTATATCCAGACAGTTTATGGCCTGGGGTATACCTGGGCGGTGACGTAAAATGAACGCAGCCGTTATCCTTATTTCAATATCGGCCATTCTCCTCGGCGGGTTCTTTATCCTTTGCCTATTCCGCTTAAGCCGGACCCTTACCTGTCTGGACCAAATGCTTGACAGCGCTCTTGAGAACACCTTTGAAGAAAATGCTTTTGACGAAAGCCGCCTCTCAGCCCTTGAAACCAAGCTTCATCATTTTCTGAGCGCCAGCCGTGCCCGCAGCAGCCGCACTGTATCTGAGCGGGATCAGGTCCAGACCCTTATCGGCGATATTTCCCACCAGACTAAAACGCCCATTGCCAACCTGAGGCTTTATTCTGACTTGCTGGCAGAACAGTCAGGCCTGCCAGAATCTGCTCAGATGCTGGCAGATGAGATTGGCCGGCAAAGCGCAAAGCTTGATTTTCTGATCCAGTCACTGATCAAGGCCTCCCGGCTTGAAAACGGCATTGTTCAGGTTTCACCCGAGACTTCCGCCATGGATGTGCTTTTAGAAAGCGCCGCGCTGGGGGTATTAAAAAAAGCTCAAAACCGTTCTGTCACGCTTATTATGGATGTTCCGCAGAACCTGTCCGCCTGCTTTGATCTCAAATGGACAGCGGAGGCTCTTTATAATATTCTGGACAACGCACTCAAATACACCCCGCCGGGCGGAGAAATTCGCGTCACCGCGCAGGCCTATGAATTATTCTGCCGAATCGATGTCTCAGACACTGGAATTGGTATTTCCGAAGACGAACGAAATACCCAAGATTTTCAGCCGCTTCTACCGTTCCTCCGCAGTCAGCCAGGAAGAAGGCGTTGGCATTGGCCTTTACCTCTCCCGGGAGATTATCACCTTGCAGGGCGGCTATATCAAGGTTTCCTCCGAACCCGGTAAAGGCTCCTGCTTCTCTGTTTTTCTGCCACGCTCTTTTCAAAAAAAGGAAGAAACTTCTGCCTTTTAAATGAAATCTGTCAAAACTGTAAGATTCCGGAAAGAACATGGAAAGAAGTTTTTGTTATAGTTTGTTTATGGAGTTCTTACTCCGTACAGACTATCAATTATGGAGGTCATTATGATCATTCTACAGACAAAACAGCTAAAAAAATATTACGGTACAGGTGAAACCACTGTAAAGGCTCTTGACAATGTGTCCCTTGAGATAGAAGAAGGCTCATTTTCAGCCATTGTCGGCACCTCAGGCAGTGGAAAATCCACGCTTTTACATATGCTCGGCGGACTGGACCGCCCTACATCAGGCTCCGTAATGGTGGATGGCAAAAACATCTTCGATTTGAAGGATGACGCCCTGACCATTTTCAGACGCCGCAAAATTGGATTTGTGTTTCAAAACTACAACCTGGTGCCAGTCCTCAATGTTTATGAAAATATCGTCCTGCCCATCGAGCTGGACGGCCATGCCGTTGATAAAAAATACGTAAGCAAAATCATTGATATCCTCGGGCTTAAAAGCAAGCTTTACAACCTTCCAAGCCAGCTTTCCGGCGGCCAGCAGCAGCGCGTCGCCATTGCCCGGGCCCTTGCCTCTAAGCCGGCCATTATCCTGGCCGACGAACCCACCGGTAATCTGGATTCCAAAACCAGTCTGGATGTTCTGGGTCTTTTAAAAATCACCAGCGAGCACTTTCATCAGACCATTGTGATGATCACCCACAATGAGGAAATCGCTCAGATGGCAGACCGGATCATCCACATCGAGGATGGTCAGATCACAGGTGGTGGCTGCTATGCTTAAGGTCAAAAATAAAAAAGCCGTGGACAGGATTGCCCTCAAGAGCTTTAAAGCCAATAAGCTCCGCAACCTCATCGCCATTGTGGCTATTGCCCTGACCACCATTCTGTTCACCACGCTTTTCACCATGGGCACCGGTGTCGTGGAAACCTTCCAGCAGCAGACCATCCGCCAGGCCGGCGGGGACGGGCACGCGGTTTTAAAGTACCTGAACGATGAAGAATTTGACAAAATCAAAAACCATCCTCTGATTAAGGAGATCAGCTACGACCGCCTGATGGCAGACTCAGTAGACAACCCAGAACTGCTGAAACGCCGGTCTGAGATGTGGTATAAAGACGATACAGGCTTAAAATTCGCAGGTATCCGCCTGACAGAAGGACAGAAGCCCCAGTCTGCCAATGAGATCATCACGGATACTAAAACCCTCGACATGCTGGGCCTGCCTCACGAGGTTGGCGCCACTGTTCCCCTGACTTACACCATCCAGGACCAGGTTTTTACCCGTAACTTTATTCTTTCTGGCTACTGGGAAAGCGACCCGGTTTTTAATGTCGGACAGATTTATGTCTCTCAGGCTTTTGTCTCTGAAAATGCTGATATTCTCAGCCAGGCTGACCCGGGAGACGGCCAGATGGCCGGAGTGGTAAATGCCTATATTCTGTTTAGAAACAGCTTTAATCTCGATGCCAAGCTTCATCAGGTGATCACCGAGAGTGGCTTCAACGCTTCGGATTCCGAAGCGCCTGACTACATTGCCTCCAATGTCAACTGGGCTTACCTGTCCTCAAACTTCTCATTAAGCCCTGCCACTGTTCTGGCAGCTTCATCTGCCATTATCCTTATTGTGTTCACAGGCTATCTGATTATTTACAATATTTTTCAGATATCCGTTATCCGGGATATTCGTTTTTATGGCCTGTTAAAAACCATTGGAACGACTGGGCGGCAGATTCGGCATATCCTTAACCGGCAGGCTGTTCTGCTTTCAGCCATCGGCATTCCTATTGGTCTGATTATTGGCTTTTTCACCGGGAAAGCCCTGATTCCCATTCTTTTATCGGCCAGTAACTACAGCGCGGACAACGGCGTTTATGTCTCACTGAACCCGCTGATTTTTATCGGCTCTGCCCTGTTTGCCATTGTGACAGTTTTCATCAGCACACGCAAGCCCGGGCGCATTGCCTCAAGAGTATCTCCCATTGAGGCGGTTCGTTATACCGAAGGTGGAAAAGAACGAAAAAAACAGAAAAAATCAACAGACGGCGGCAGGCTTTACCGCATGGCGCTTTCTAATCTCGGCCGCAGCCGGGGTAGAACGATCCTTGTAATCATTTCACTGTCTCTGAGCCTCGTGCTCCTGAACACGGTGTTCACGCTGTCCAGAGGGCTGGACATGGAAAAATACGTAAGCCGATGGGCCAACACAGACTTTGTTATTGCCCACGCTGATTATTTTAATTATGACTATACGGGCCCTGAGAACACTCTGTCTGATAGCTTTATCCAATTGGTCGAATCTCAGCCAGGCTTTGAAGCGGGCGGGCGGGTCTTTGGCGGAAAAAGTCAGAACATCAAAATGGACAATCCTCCCGGAGAAACCGAATACAGCAAAAATGGTGAGCAGGTCTTCGCCTCTGTATACGGTGTGGACCCTTTCGTGCTGGATAAACTCACGGTCTTAGAGGGAACTGCAGACGCTGAAAAGCTTGCTAGCGGAAACTACATCATTGCCGCTTATGAGTGTGACGATTACGGCAATCCCTATCCTTACAGTGCTCCTTTCAGCCTTGGCCAGCCCGTTACCCTGTATGACAAGAATGGTACGCCGCATACTTACGAGGTGCTGGCAAAATCCAAAGTAAACCTGAACGTGGCATCGGACCGAAGCAGCTGGGGCTACAACTTCTATCTCCCATCCGAGGTGTACAGCAGTCTTGACCCCGACCAGCCTCTGATGGAGTACACCTTTGACGTATCTGACAGCCTGGAGGGTGAAATGGAAGCCTTCCTGAAAAATTATACTGAAAAGAGCGAGCCCACAATGGACTACGAATCCCGCGAGCTCATTATCAACGAATTTGAGAGCATGCGGCAGATGATTCTGGTCATCGGCGGTATTCTGACTTTTATCATTGGTCTCATTGGTATCCTGAACTTTGTCAATTCCATTCTGACCAGTATTATTACCAGACGGCGGGAGTTCGCCATGCTTCAGAGCATTGGTATGACTGGAAGCCAGCTGACGAAAATGCTCTGTCTGGAGGGGCTTTACTATGCCCTTGGAACCATGCTGTTCTCTCTGGTTCTTGGCATTTTCTTCTCTGCCATTATCCTTCGTGGCGTTACTGCGTCCCTGTGGTTTTTCTCCTACCACTTTATCATTACACCGCTGCTCATCACCTACCCCATCCTTTTAGCCTTATCTGTGCTGATTCCGGTTATTTCTTACCGGAGCACCATCAAACAGAGTATTGTGGAACGTCTACGCGAAGCAGAATAAGAAAAAACAGAGGCTGATTTCAGTCTCTGTTTTTTTCTTGCTCTACTCTTGAATCCCCGGGATTTTCGGCAGGCTGTCAAAGCCTTTCTGCAGATCCTCATCGCTTGGGATATAGTCGTTCATTCTGCCTTCAAGGTAGGCTGAGTAGGCGGTCATATCAAAATAGCCGGTGCCGGTCAGGCCAAAGAGGATGGTCTTGGCTTCGCCGGTTTCCTTGCAGCGCAGGGCTTCATCCATGGCGGCGCGGATGGCGTGGGCAGATTCAGGCGCTGGCAGAATGGTTTCTTTTTTTGCAAAATAAACCGCTGCTTCAAACACGCGGGTCTGCTCTACAGAGGTGGCTTCCATATAGCCGTCGTGGTACAGCTTGGATAAAATCGGAGACATCCCGTGGTAGCGCAGGCCGCCGGCATGGTTGGCCGATGGAATAAAACCGCTGCCCAGGGTATACATCTTCGCCATCGGGGTGATCTTGCCTGTATCGCAGAAATCATAGGCGTAGCGGCCGCGGGTCAGCGACGGACAGGACGCGGGCTCGACGGCAATGATTCTGGGATCGGCTTTTCCGGTGAGCTTATCCTGCATAAACGGCGCTATAAGACCGCCAAGGTTCGAACCGCCGCCAGCGCAGCCAATGACAACATCGGGGTATTCTCCCAGAATCTCCATTGCCTTTTTGCTCTCGAGGCCGATGATGGACTGATGCAGCAGCACCTGATTGAGAACAGAGCCAAGCACATAGCGGCAGCCTTCGGTTTTGACTGCGGTTTCCACGGCCTCGGAGATGGCGCAGCCGAGGCTTCCGGTTGTTCCCGGGTTTTCCGCTAAAATTTTTCGGCCGATGTCGGTGGTTTCACTGGGGCTCGGCACTACTTTTCCGTCAAAGACCTGCATCACGGCTTTCCTGAAGGGCTTTTGTTCATAGGAAACCTTTACCATATACACGGTCAGGGGGATATCGAAATAAGAGCTTGCCTCTGAGAGGGCTGTTCCCCACTGGCCGGCTCCGGTCTCTGTTGTCAGGCTGGTCAGTCCCTGCTCCTTGGCGTAATACACCTGGGCGATGGCTGAGTTGAGCTTATGGCTGCCGGAGGTATTGTTGCCTTCAAATTTGTAGTAGATTTTGGCCGGGGTATCCAGCGCTTTTTCCAGGTTGTAGGCCCGGATCAGCGGGGATGGACGATAGATTCGATACATTTCCTGAACGGGTTCTGGAATATCGAAATACCGGGTTTCACCATCCATTTCCTGGTGCGCCAGCTTTTCACAGAATACAGGATACAGGTCGGACTCCACCGCGGGCTGCATGGTGCCTGGGTTGATCAGAGGGTCTGGCTGCTCCTTCATATCTGCCCGCAGGTTATACCACTGCTTTGGCAGATCCTCTTCACTTAAATAGAAACGGTAAGGTATTTTTGCCATTGTTCTTTCTCCTTCTGTATGTTAATTTTGCCCAAATAATCAAAAAAAGACTTTTGTCCCATGCTAAGGGACAAAAGTCTGTAACTTCTGCGATACCACCCAAATTGATGCACTGCCTTACAGCACACCCACTCATTTTACATACCATCATATGCACCCCGCTGATAACGGATGGGGCTCCCGTCGGCGCCTACTCCCTCATGGTTTCAGACCGCACTCCCAAGTCCATTCAGTAATTTCTGTGCTGCCGCATTTCCACCTGCCGCGGCTCTCTGGATACACCCGTCATTACCTACTTCTCTCGTTCGTCGTTTTGATTATTCTGGATTGGTGCTATTCTATAATAAATCCAAGCTTCTGTCAAGCTAAATTTAGGCTTATTTGCCGTTTCTATTTTTATGGTTTATAATAAAACCACTCCACCGGAAAGGAAAATTGATTATGTTCACACTTCACGAAGACGAAAAAGCGTACCGTCACGGCGATCACGGGCCAAAATACCTGATGATGGGTCCGACCTCAAATTTTGGTATTGTCAAGCTGCTGCCTGGCAATGTGGTGTCCCCCCATTACCATAAGATTATGGAAGAAAACTTTTATATACTGAAAGGGACTGTCTCCATGACCGTAAATGATGTTGAAAGCACCTACTCGGCTGGTGATTTTATTCATCTGGAGCCGGGAGAAATCCACCGTCTTGAAAATAAGGGCACTGAAACGGTTCGTTTTGTGGTTACCACCAGCCCCTGGATGGACCATGCCGATAAAATTGAAGTATAGAGAGCCCAGAAGAACGTTCAGAGGGAAGATGCGGCGAAACACCGCATCTTCTCTTTTTGCTTACTGCAGCTTTTGTACTGGAAATAAAATCCCTGTTTCCAGCTCCTCCTCATCTTTAACCATATCCACATCCTTCAGGTAGCGTTCGACCGAGGGGCCGGTTACCTTATATTCAGGGTGCTCGGCCAGCCACGAGCAGATCGCGTCATAAGCGTTGTGCAGGCCCTCAAAGGGGCCGATATGTGTAGTGGCAACACACAGGCGCGCCGGTATGACTTTAACGTCCGGGTGTTCACCGCTTACTTCTACCTGAGCCTCGATATCCATACTTTCATAGCTGAATTCCTCACCCAGATAAACCTGCTGCGCTGCGCCGCAGCGCGTAAGCCCCAGCTCATCGACTTTTTTATACAGCTCCTCAAACAGGTCTCCGGTTTCGCTGATGTTAATTTTCCGGCGGATACCGTAAACCCGCTGTGCTGGTGTTTCCATTACAATAACGTGATACTGGTCCTTTAACAAATTGCATTTTTCCATTTTCATCATGGCGTCCTCCATCTGACGGAGCTTTTTTCTGAGGGTATATATTTCATCATAGGCCGCCAACCGCCTGCGGTGGAGTCTTACAGCCAGCTCCTGCCCGGACAGAGTGAGCAGCTCGCCGATTTCAGACAGGGCGAAGCCGTAGTCCTTCAGTGTCTCAATCTCCGCCAGGGTTTCCAGCTGCGCGGCTTCGTAATAACGGTAGCCATTTTCACCAATACGGGTGGGCCGAAGCAACCCCATGGCGTCATAATACCGGAGCATACGCGGTGAAATACGCCCCAGCTTTGAAAATTCTCCAATGGTGAACATCCTTACCTCCTGTGTCATTCATTTTCTGAACCGGTTCATCTGTAGTTTATACCTTGACATGATGACAAGGTCAAGCCATTTTTTATTTTATCATCGAACACTTAAGTTATTTCAGGTATAATGGACTCACTACAACAGGAGGAACACCATGCAGCAGCCTGAAAAACGGCCGGAATTATCCATTCTGGCCCACACCCCCACACATCTCTACATCGCGCCTCATCCACTACTAAGGCCTTATATCGCGCATTACACCTTTTGCGCCCAGGGAGCACAGCCCAAAAGCCACCTTCCTGAAAAGCTGACGCTGATTCCCGATGCCAGCGGCTGTGTTGTCTTTTCTTATGACGGCAGAGCCCTGTCCGGCTGTTTCTGGGGCCCTACCACCAAAACGGTGGTGGTTTTCGGCGATGCTGAAAACATCCCCCTGCGTTTTTTTATCGAGTTCCTTCCCGGCGGCGCGAACCGGCTTCTGGGGCTGAACCTCAAGGATTTTACAGACCGCAGGGAACCGCTTGATCTCGTGTGTCCTTCCCTGAGCATTGGGATAAAGAATGCCTTTGAGCAAAGCCAAAGGGTGGCTTACCTCAGCAATGCGATTGACACACTGCTTCTGACCGCCTTAGCGGAAATGCCCGGCAATCCCCGGCCCCTTTCGCCCATTCTGAAGCATGTCAGCTGCCAGTCCACGGTCAGCACTGCGGCTGAAAAAATCGGATATTCCGAACGCCACCTCCAGCGTCTCATAACAGAAGCTCTGGGAATGCGCTATAAAACTTTTACCCGGCTGACCCGCATCAACCTCGCCATGCAGCGCATGGAAAAAGATCCAGTCGCTTTCACAAAGCTCGCGCACGCGCTGGGCTACTATGACCAATCGCATTTCAACCATGATTTTAAGGCAGTCTGCGGTATATCACCGACAAAATACTATGCTCACATGTCGGATTTTTACAATGAATCCTACAAGTTTTAGTTTATAGTAACAGAACAAAGAGGTGATGCTCGTGAAAAGTGATTTACAAACCATTCCCGGCGTTGGACCAAATATGGAGAGGCATCTTCTGGAGCTTGGCTACAGCACGGTCAATTCGCTGAAGGGGGCGGACCCTGAGGCGATGTATCGCAGAGAATGCCGGCAGAGGGGTGAGCAGCTGGACCGATGTGTTCTCTATGTTTACCGGCTGGCGGTTTACTTCGCTGAGAATACCGAGCATGAGCCTGAAAAACTAAAATGGTGGAACTGGAAAGATTGACACCACCGGTAAAGGAGATTATATGAAATATAATGCATTCATGCTTGTCGTATCCGATATGGAAAAATCCCGCGCTTTTTATGAAAAGCTTCTGGGGCTCAAGGTTGCCATGGATCTGGGCGTCAATGTCAGCTATGACTGCGGCGTGGCTCTCCAGACAAAGGAAACCTGGCTGGAATTCATCGACAAACCGGAAAATGCTGTCTGCTTTGGCGGCAATGATAAGGAGCTGTACTTTGAAGAGGATGATCTGGACGGATTTCTCAAGGTTCTGGAAAGCTGGGGCGCCGCGCTGGTACGGCCAATGTTTACCCAGGCGTGGGGACAGCGGGTGATCCGCTTTTATGACCCTGATCACCACATTATCGAGGTTGGAGAGCCTCTCTCATTGGTGATCAAGCGGTTTTTATCCCAGGGGTTAAGCATTGAGGCGACCGCCGAGCGCACCATGTGCCCGCTTCCCTATGTCCAATTCCTGGCCAAAGAGCTGGCGGAGGAAATAAATGAATAACGCTTCATGGATCGACGCCTATTGTCTGGATAAAAAGGGTGTCGAGAAGGTCTGGCAGGCCGAATGGAAGGCGATGAAATATCTGCTTCATGGAAAAATGTTCGCCTATATGGGGGAGCATAAAACCGGTGATCCCATCGTCACCATGAAACTGCCGCCTGAGGAGGGACTGACTCTCCGGGCCGCTTATCCCGGCACGGTTATTCCCGGCTATTATATGAATAAAGTTCACTGGAACACGCTCTACCTCGAAGGCGGCGTGCCAGAGGACACGGTTCAAAAAATGCTCGACAGCGCCTACGAGACAGTCCTCAAAAGCCTTCCCAAAAAAGCACAGCGCGAAATTATCGAAGCTTAAAGAAAAAGGAGAGGCTGCGGCGTTTTGCCGCAGCCTCTCCTTTTAATCTCTAAAGCAATCCCTTTAACCTACCGGGTATCCTCCACTGGCTTAAACAGGTGGATGGTGCCCGTTTCGTTCAGATGGCACAGCAGTGAGAGCACGATCGGAAAACCGAAAAGCCCTACAACGCCAAAAAGCTGCAGACCCACAAACATGCTGGCCAACGTAATCACCGGATGAAGGCCGATCTGGCTTCCCACAATTTTCGGTTCAATAATGTTTCGTACCACTGTGATCACCAGATAGACCAGCAGCAGCCCCAATGCCAGCGGATAGTTCCCCTGCAGGGCTGTAATCACAGTCCAGGGGATCATGATACCACCTGTGCCCAGTACCGGAAGAATATCGAACACCGCAATGACAAAGGCGATGATCAGAGCATTGTCGACACCGATGAGGGTCAGGCCAATAACGAGCTCAACAAAGGTAATGCTCATGATGAGCGCATAGGAGCGGATACACACAAAGAGTGTTCCCACCACGTATTCCTTGATCTGAACAAAAACTGTCCTGGTCTTTCCATTTAACTGGTGCATGACAAAGCCTGTCAGACGGTCATAGTCGATGGCGATAAAAAAGGTGGAAATAATGAGTAACAGCAGCTTGATAAAAAGCCCGGGCAGCGAAGACGCAATATCCGATACGGTGCCCATAGCCCCCATGGACAAGCTGGAAACCATCTGCCCCAGAGACTGCACCAGACGGTTAAACATCTCCTCAAGGGCTGCTACCAGGGCGGGATCCATCCTGAGCACTGACTGCTCTACCCCGTCAAAAATCCCCATGAGCACTGGCTCCACATGGAGGGCATAAATCTGGGGCAAATTAAAAATCAGCTCTCTGGAAGCCGCAAATGCCTTAACCCCGAGGAGTGAAATGAGCGTGCCGATGGTACCGTAAAAGACAAGCACCACCACAATCGCCGATATTTTCCCGTTCAGGCGCAGTTTTCCGGACAACAGGCGGATTGGCCCTTTCAGCAGATAGGCCAGAGCGAAGCCGATGATAAAAGGAGCCAGCAACGGCATGGCATATTTGAGTACCGCAAAGCACAGAAGCGCAAGAATGGCAAAATACATAAAATCAATGATAAAAGCCCGCCGTTTTTCAGTTTCCATATTAATCCTTACCTCGCATAAGCTTCCTGTTCCATATCGACCGTTGTTTTGGAGGCGCTGGCCTGCACCAGCACCTCGCCGATGCTCAGGATATGATCGCCGATGCTCTCAATATCCATAAGTATTTCGGAATAAATCACACAGGCTTCGTCCGAACAGAGGCCTTTTCGCATCCGGGCAATCTGGTTTCTCTGGTAATCAAGCGTCAAATCATCCATTCTCTGTTCATAATCGGCAATTTCAGTCAGCCTCTTTTCAGTAATGGCCTCCAGCCGGCTGAGTGAGTCCAGCACGCCAATGCTGACCTGCTGAAGCGACCGCATTTCTTCCTGGGCCTCCTCTGTAAATCCGATATGTTTTTCCTCCAGAAGCCTGGCCTGTTCACTGATATTGACCGCATGGTCCCCCACGCGCTCAAGGCTGCCGCAGATTTTGAAAAACGCGGAAACCAGAACCCCATCTTCTTCATTGAGCTCATAGGTTATGACATGCGAAATGTACCTGGAAATCTCGGTATTCAGATAATTGACATACTCTTCTGATTTTGCCACATCCTCTGTATAGCGGCTGCTTTTTTCCAAAACCCCTTGAAATGCCTGTTCCAGGTTCTCTGTGACCATTTTCGCCATGCGCCGCAGTTCACGCCACACACCGTTCACGATAATGGCAGAGGTACCCATCTGGTATTCCAGCGAAGCCTCAACAGGCTTGATGTATAAAAGCTGGTGCTCGCCGCTTTTTTCTGAAGGGCGCTCGGGCAGAATTCTGACCGCCGCCTTTGCCAGGAGCGTGCCAAAGGGCAGCAGCATCAGCGTTGTCGCAATATTGAACAGTGTGTGCATATTGGCGATCTGGGCTGCTGGATTTGCCGGAGACAGGGACTCGACAAAGGCCGTAAGCGGCGTCAGCATGCAAATGACTGTAAAAACAACCGTTCCAATGATGTTAAACAGTAAATGGATGACTGTGGTGCGCTTGGCGTTGCGGCTGGTGCCAATGGACGCCAGCACCGCGGTAATACAGGTCCCGATATTCTGTCCAAACAGCACATACACCGCACTTGGCAGGCCGATTACGCCGCTGACGGCCAGCGCCTGCAAAATTCCGACTGAAGCGGATGAAGACTGAATCGCAGCGGTAAAAACAGCCCCTGCCAGAATCCCGAGGGCCGGGTTCGAAAACCGGGTCATCAGATTGACAAAGGCCGGTGAGTCACGAAGCGGCATCATCGCTGTACTCATCATATCCATACCGATGAACAAAATCCCCAGTCCGGCGACAATCAGGCCCCAGTGGTGCAGCTTAACCTTTTTGGTAAAAACCACCAATGCCACGCCGCAAAAAGCGAACAGCGGCGCCAGCGCCCCCACATCGAGCGCGATGAGCTGGCCCGTAATCGTCGTACCAATATTGGCGCCCATAATGATCCAGACCGCCTGAATCAGAGTCATCATCCCTGAGTTCACAAAGCCAACAACCATGACGGTTGTGGCGGATGAAGACTGAATGACCGCCGTGATGGCCGCCCCAACGGCCACTCCCAGAAACCGGTTGGCGGTCAGCCGCTCCAGTATCTGCTTCATACGATTGCCCGCAGCCGCTTCAAGACCCGAGCTCATCATCTGCATTCCGTACAGAAACAGGGCTAACCCTCCGAGTAAACCCAAAACATCAGTAACACCCATAACTTTTCACTTTCCTCCTACCAGATGAACCACCGTCACGCAAAAAGACACACCCCGTATCCCTGAGGGTACAGGCTGCGTCTCACCTATTCTCAATGCGGATATTGTCTATAAAGACAAGGGCAACAACGGCATTGTTCATCATCATTTCTCCAAACAATCTGTTGATGTCATTATAAAAGAGTGACTGCCAAAACACAATAGACTGCCGAAGATTTAACAAACATTTAACAATTCACGCTTGACATTCATATAAGAGGACCGCGGCATTCTGGTTTTGCTTTTTGTCCTTTAACTGGTACAATAAAGACAACCGATACATCGAGGAGGTATCCAATGTTCAGCACCCTTTATCTCAGTGGCTTTTCCATTGACCGGAATGATCCGGCCTACACTCAGAGCTATCTTTCCAACCTGCCAGTCATTCAGCAGCTTGAGCCCTTTTTCTTTGAAAAGAACGTCACTTTTTTCTGCGGCGAAAACGGTACCGGCAAATCTACCCTGCTGGAGGCACTGGCGGTGAAGTATGGCTTTAACCCAGAGGGCGGGTCAAAGAATTTTGATTTTCATTCCCACGATACCCACTCCGTCCTGTATCAGTTCATCAATCTGACCAAGGGCCTCGCCCTTCCCAAAGACAATTTCTTTCTAAGAGCTGAGAGCTTTTACAATGTTGCGGCAGAAATTGACCGGATGGAGAATGAACCCGAAGGGACTGGCCTGTACAAAAGCTACGGCGGTCGCTCTCTTCATGCCCAGTCCCACGGCGAAAGCTTTCTGGCACTGGTCCAGAGCCGCTTCCGAGGCAAGGGACTTTATATTCTAGACGAGCCCGAGGCCGCCCTGTCCGCCTCACGCCAGATGACACTGTTATCCCTGATCCACAACCTGGCACGGGACGGCTCCCAGTTTATTGTCGCGACCCACTCTCCCATTCTGCTGGCCTGCCCCAAGGCAGATATTTATGTTTTATCCCCCGATGGCCGTCTGTCCCTGACCTCCTACAGAGATACCGAGCCCTATTGCCTGACCAAAATGTTCCTCGATGACCCTGAACGGTTGCTGCACTATTTACTGGACTGAAAAACTTTATTTTCTTCCTTGACTCTGCCATTATGTGAGGGATTATACTAAGGATGAGCTCAAGAAAACCAACTTTGAAAGGAGATGGGAATATGCTGAAAATTGGAAAATTTTCTAAACTTTGCCACGTCAGCGTCCGAATGCTGCGCCATTTTGAGGAGATGGGGCTTCTGCTTCCAGAACGGGTTGACCCCTTTACCGGCTACCGTTACTACACAGCTTCTCAGCTGACGACTGTCAGCACCATTGTCTCTCTGCAGCGCATGGGCCTGAGCCTGACAGCCATCGGTGAAATTCTTGAAAGCAGCAGCACTTCCCAGGCTCTTGAAACGCACATTGAAGCCTGCTACCAGAAGAAGCTGAAGGAAGCTGAAAAACTGCAGGTTCAGCTCTGGCAGCTGAAAGCCGCTGGTGAAAGGCTTCGCAGAAAGGAAGAAATCATGAAAAATTATATCGTTGTTGCAAAAGAATTACCCTCCTGTCAGGTTGCAAGCCTGCGTGATACCCTGAGTACCTACACTGAAGAAGGCCGCCTCTGGGAAAAGCTGCACGCTGAAATCGCACCCCAGCATCCCAAGTTCGCCACCCCGCCCTTCAGCACCGCGACCTACCACGATGCAGAATACAATGAAGCCAACCCGGATGTAGAAGTTCAGGTGTCTGTCATTGGCAGCTACCAGGATACCGGGCACGTCTATTTTAAAAAACTGCCCGCCCGCCTGGTGGCAAGCGTCACTTTCACTGGCGCCTATGACCAGATCACCGATGTCAACATCACAGCCATGAGGTGGATTGAGGAAAACGGCTACCGAACCAACGGCACCATGTTCAATGTCTACCATGTGGGGCCTGGCGATACCAGCGAGCCTGAAAAATGGGTAACAGAATGCTGCTTCCCCATTGCCGCCAAATAAGCGAAACGCCATCTAACGGAGAAATTCGTCAGATGGCATTTTAAATTTAGATAATAATTTGCTTTTGAAGATAGAGCAAATCCAAATGATAGACATCCTCTGAGACAATATGCTGCTGGCTGCACCATTTTTCGAGATCCTCTGCGCTTAAAAGTAACAAATTAGGCAGCTGCGGATCAAACTCTATTTTTAACTGGGTGCCGAGCGTGACGGCAAAATGAAATTTCTTAAAGCGCTCCGGCTTTTTCTTCCGCGTCATACGGGCTGTCTGAAGTTCTGCGTAAATCCACGGTGTTTCTTCAACGGTTCCCTCCTTCTTCAGCGAATGATATGGGTTCAGGAAAATCACACACTCACACTGGGCGATCATCTTGCCCAAGGCCATGTGCAGGACAGGGTAGACATGGCCGGGCGCAAATCCCCCGGCTACCAGCTCGTCTGCTGCCTTCCAGATCCACGAATCCACAAAGACTGAAACTCCCAGCTCTTTCTGAAGCCAGCGCTCAAGCCTGGACGCCAAAGGCCCATCTGCCAGAGCGTGGGATAAAAACACCTGGAATTTGAGCTCTGGAAACCACTCGGAAAGCAGAGCCTCGCCGTCAAAAGCGGCCCCCATTCCGAGGTATTTTTTCAGTTCCTCCACAACTTTCGCCTGATTCACACTTTCATCCGCATCTGAGCATGGCGCTCCCTTTTCCAGCCGGGCCATCTCTTTTTCATCCATTGTTAAGTTAAACGCTGTAAACATCTCGTACCTCATTTCAAAATAAAATCGCTTGAATTTTTGTTAAAACAAAATATCCGGTGCCGTTGCAATGGTTTACGTTTCTTGTAAATCAATTATATCGGATTCATTTCCTTTTGTAAAATAGATTTGCAGATATATTTTGACAAAAAAATCCCGGTTTTGTTGCCCCATTCGCATACAAAACCGGGTAAATCATATCGAATTATTCCTCTTCTTGTTCTTCATTAAGAACATCCAGTACAATTTTATCCTCTTCCTCTGCTTCTGGATGGCGCGGAGGCTGCGGATGCTCTGGATCATGGGGGCCGGGGCCGTGATGAGGACCGTGCGGGCCGCCAAAGTGCTCATGATGAGGGCCATGATGCGGGCCATGGGGACCTCCGTGCGGTAAATGAGGATGCGGCGGGGCAAGCGGTGGCATTTCTTCATCCATATCCGCTACTTTATCTTCCAGTGAGGTGATCAGCTTATCGAAAAGCACCGTGAGGGTTTCTTTTTCTTCTTCCGATAAAACATCAAAAAGAAAATCTGCGGATTCATCCTTTCGGCTTTTGATGGTTTCTGCCAGCGCTCTTCCTTCCTCTGTCAGATAAACGTTCCTGTTTCGCTTGTCCTCTTCATTTCTTTGGCGTTCCACCAGCCCGTTCCGTTCAAGCTTGATGATCAGCTCGCTCAGAGACGCCGGGCGTATGCCGGACTGCTCAGTCAGCAGCTTCTGGCTGACGCCGTCATTTTCAGCCAGCATCACAAGCACTTTTCCCTGTCCGTGGTGTGGGTCTTCCTTTGGCCCTCTCGGCGCAAAGCGGCGCATTCCCTGGTGCATTAAAACCTGGTATTTTCTGAACTGTTCCATTAATTTTTCATTGAGTTCGTTCATTTTTTATCTCCTTTTCGATTCGTGAAGCGAGGGCGTTCCGCCGCCGCTTCTTTTATTCAGGTACCTTATGATTGAATTTTACACCCTTTCCACACATTTGTCAAGGTACCTTATTAATTTTTTTAAAGTTTTGTTGCACGGCACCGTTCCAAAGTGTAAAATAAGGGTATTCCATTAAGAAAAGTAAGAAAAGGAGCAAATGATGTTACAGCAAGGTACCAAGGCCCCGGATTTCACACTGCCTGATAAAGACAAACATCCGGTCAGCCTTTCTGATTTTAAAGGAAAAAAGGTTATTCTTTATTTTTATCCCAAGGACAATACAAAGGGCTGCACCACCCAGGCCTGCACTTTCCGGGACGCGTATTCTGAATTTGAGGCTCTGGGCGCGGTTGTCATTGGCGTCAGCAAGGACAGCACCCGCTCGCACACCAATTTTGCCTCGAAGTATGAGCTGCCCTTTCTGCTGCTCTCCGACCCGGAAACCGAGGTTATCCAGGCCTATGATGTATGGAAGGAAAAGAAAATGTACGGCAAAACCTATATGGGCATTGTGCGCACCACCTACATCATTGACGAAGCTGGTATGATCGAAAAGGTTTATGAAAAAGTAAAGCCCGCCGAAAACGCCGACCAGATTCTGGAGCATTTAAAGGGCGAGGCATAATCAAATAAAGGCAGCCTTGAGGATTATTGATAGTCCAGGCTGCCTTTATCTGGTTTTTAAGCAGGATGGGACAGTGTTCAGCCTGTATCCGGACAAGGGTGCCGCCATCAAAAAAACAAGAGACAGCTCCGCTGCTGCGATGCTGTCTCAACACTCAGACTGCCATATTTTCCCGCTCTCTAGCAGTTTCCTGACATCCCGGCTGTTCTGGCAGAAAAAAACCTTTTCGGGATAAGCTTCCTGAAGACTGCGGTACCAGTCCCTGTGGCGTTTACTGCGCCCGTCCTTTAAAATCCACTTGGCGAAGGCATAGTCAAATTTTTCCTCACAGCCCTCCGCCATGCTCTCCCGGACCTGGTTCCTGGATTTGAGGTAGCGCAGACAGGCTCTCGGAAAGCAGACCCGCCTCGGCAGGCAGAGCATCATGATCTTATCCGCCGCAGCCATGCGAAGCCCGCAGTGGAGATCGCCGTAGTTGCCGTCGATGATCCAGTCGTCCTGAGCCATAAAGGCTGTGACCACCGCCCTCGCTTCTGCGCGGTCCCGCTCCTGCCAGCCTGGAAGGAAGTTGACCTTATCCAGATGGAGCACCGGATACCCGGTCTCCTCCCCCAGATGTTTAGCAAGCGTCGACTTGCCTGATCCGCTGTAACCAATCACTGCGATTTTCATCGTGCTTTATTCTTAAACAGCACCATGGAGGACAGCGCCATGGACAGCATCAGCAGCATGGGCATCGTAGCTGTCAGGGCATCTTCCACTATCCCAGTTTCCGGTGTTTCCCCGGCCGCTTCGCTGGGCTTGGCAGGCGCCGCCAGAGTGCGGAACTCAATTTCGAGGCCATAGTGCACGCCCGATTCGGTCTTGACATAGGCCATGGCGGTGTAAGCCGTATCCGGAATCAGCGTATCCAGCGTATAGCCGAACTTGGTGACGCTGTTGTCGCCATGCATTACCACTTTTTTATAGTCTTCATCGCCAGTTTCGGCTGGCTTATAGGCAAAGCCGCGTTCGGTAATGTCTGCACCATCGGTATAATATACCCCTCTCAAAATAGCGGAGGTATCGGTAATGGTATCGGCCGGGCTCGTCGTCACGGTGATGGTCTCCTCGGCAAAAACTGATACGCAAAAGCAGGCCATCAAAACCAGCAGTGTGCATAAAAATGAAACGCTCTTTTCTCGCATCCTCGACTCTCCTCTTTAAAATTTTATATCTTCATTATAGCATAAAACAAGGCTTCTGTCCTTAGCCGATGTGCATGGCTGCGATCAGTGTTACCATAATCACAATGCTGACCAAAATAGACACCGAGCCCGCAAAGCTGGAAAGGCCCGCGTCACCCCCGCATTTTTCTGTAAATACCGGCGACAGTACTGTGATCGGCGAAAAGAGCAAAATGACCAGTACTTGCCGCAGCGGCAGGTAGAAATAGGACATTATACCCCGGCATATTCAGGGTATACAGCGCCTTTTTTTCCCTGCCTTTGCGTATACTGATCACAAAGCCCACAAGATACATCCCCACATTGCAGAAAAACCTAAACAGCACCAGGGTAAAGAGTGTGCCGCTTTTCTCAGAAACGCAGAATCCTGTCACAATGGCTGACGTCAGGGTAATATTCAGCATAATCTTGGTGACAGTATCCATTGCGCTCTCCCTAGAATAAATGCGGCTGCTTTTAGTAATATGGATGTCATTAACGCTGCCGCCTTTTCCGCCGCCCATTTCGCACAGTGCTCACATTGATCGTATGGCTCAGAGACTCGTAAAAAATCTGAGTCTCACGGGTAAAGACAGAGATGAGCAGCTGAACGATGAAAACAGCAAAGACCAAACCAAAGGCCAGGGCGATCACCATGAGGATGGTATGGGCGGTCCCGGTGTACAGGGGCAGGAGCTCATAGACCTTCATGGCGATAAAGGGGGCTGGTATGACCAAGAGATACTGAAGGCCGTAGCGCAGGATGTACTGGAAAAGCTTTGGCGGGCGTTTATTTTCGGACATGAGCCGGATACCAACCAAAAATTTTCCAATGGTCCTTCCCCGGGTCAGCCACGGTAACAGAATGAAATACAGGACAATAACAATGATGTAAAGCACCACCGAGCGTTTGCCGTCCATTGCCAGCATATCGCTTAAGGTCGGGCTGCCAAACACCCGCCCGGCAAGGTGCAGAACCCCGGTGAGAATGGCCCAGTCAAAGAGAAAGGCAAAGCCCCGCCGCATATAGGTAACGGTGCGTCCCCGCTTGTAGGATACCTCGTCCAGCCGGTCCCGCGAGGGCAGAAAAAAGCTGAAAACCGGTGTGATCCAGAAACCCACCAGAGCGCCGAAGGTGTTGTTGATCAGGTCATCCACCTGAAACAGGCGGTAGGGCCTTGGATATATCCCAAACAGGGCGCTCAGCTGGATCAGCTCAAAGGACAGGCTCACCAGAAAACCGATGAGGATGGCCTGCCACCAGCTTCGCCTGAAATAATACCGCAGGTAGACGCCCAGGGGCACCAACAGCAGGATATTAAAAAAAGGCTCGTAAAAGCACTGCTCTTTCATCGCTCCAAGATAGGTGCTGGGGTCTGAGAGGACCAGGCTGGTGTTTTCCCAGAAGTTTGTCCAGGCATGGAAGGGCACCAGATCCATGGTTGGGCTGGTATAGCGGGCGACCTCCGCGATGGGCGGCAGCGGCAGCATGGTCAGAAAATAGGCGCAGGTCATATATAGAATGAACGAATAGACGATCACGACTCTGAGCACCAGCAACGAACCGTATTTCCGATATTGATAAACAGCGTAGGGAATGGTAAAAAACGCTGCCAGGACCGGAAACACCAGACAGGCAAATTTTATGGGAAGTGTGTATGCACTCAGCAATTAAATCACCCCTTTTTTACTTTTTAGCATTTTTTTCAATTTTATCGGTTATCCTGCTTAGTATAGCATAGTTTCTTAAAAAATTGCATAGAATCTTATTTTTATACCCTGTGAAAACGCCTGCGAATCTTTTTATTGACAAATTTAACTTTAAACTATAATATATGTACTGTAAACATATTTTAGACTACAACAAATGAAAGGCGGCCTTTGCCATGTATATTGATCAGGTTCTAAAATTCGCAGATATTTTAATCGACTATGTGCGGCATGTGACCACTGAAATTGATGCCCTGTTCGCCGACGTGCTGAGCGATAACGGGCTGACAATTCTGCAAAGCCGTGTCCTGACAGAGGTCAAGCACGCGAATACCATCACCATTGGTGCCCTGGCCGATACCTTGAAGCTTAACAAGGCCAATGTTTCCAACATGTGTAAAAAACTGGCTCAGGCCGGCTTTTTGAACCGTTTCAGGGATAAAAATGATGAACGGGTCGTCCTTGTCTCGCTGACGGAGAAGGGACAGGAAACGCTGAAGGAAATCGACCAGGTGATCCAGAGCCGCTATGCTCAGGTAATGGAAAATACCCCTCCGGAGGATTTTGAGGCCCTGCAAACCGGAATGGACACCATCGAGGCCCTGCTTGCGCGCATGCACGAGGCCAATCAGAATAGTAAAAAAGAGGAGCATGCAGATGAATAAAGAAAAAATTGCCGTGCTGACGGATTCCTGCGCGGATATCCCAGAGACATTGATTAAAAAGCACGACTTGCACATTCTGCCGCTGAAAATCATCTTCAGCGGCAAAGCCTATACTGACGGGGTGGACATCACAGCCGCCCAGGTTTATGACAAACTCCCATCGGAGATCCCAAAGACTTCCCTCCCGTCTCCAGATGAGGTTCGCACACTTTTTCAGAAAATTTACGACAAGGGATACCGCAAGGTTTTCGCCATTATTTTTTCCAGCGGTCTGAGCGGTACTTTTAACCTTGTGCGGCTGATTGGCGGTGAGTTTGAGGGCCTGAACGTGCACGCGGTGGATACCCTGAGCGGAAGCCTGGGCACTGGCGCCATCGCTGTGCACACTGCGGAGCTCATTGAGGCGGGCCGGAGCTTTGAGGAAATCAAGACCATCCTGCCCCGCCTCATCGCCAACACCAAAGTCTTTTTCAGCATTGACACTCTGGAGTACCTGCAGAAGGGCGGCCGCATCGGCCTGATTACAGCCATGACCGGCACGCTGCTCAATGTGAAGCCCATCATCACCTTCAGTGATGATGGCCAGCTGATGAGCGTGGCCAAGGTGCGCGGGCGCCGGAAATCCATCCAAAAGATGATCGACCTGGCGAAATCCCACGCTCCGGAGGGGGCGCGTTATATCCTCATGGTCGCAAACGGCGGCTGTCCGGATGAGATGGACGCCGTCAAGGCCCACTACACCAGAGTGCTGCCGAACTTTGAAAACCTGTATGAGGGCGAGGTCGACTGTACCCTGGGCACCCATGTGGGCCCAAACCTGCTGGGCGCCGGGATATTGGTGCTGGGAGAAAATGATTAAAAAGAAGATGCGGCAAAACGCCGCATCTTCTTTTTTCGTTCTTTTTATTTTCGGTGGTAAATTTCGTGCAGCCTGCTGTAGAGCCCTGACAGGCAGCCGTAAATGTTTTTAAACACCTCGTGATAGAGCTCTTTATAGATTTTATACTGCTCCATATCTGGGGTAAAAACGTCCTTTTTGTGCACCATGGCGGCCACAGCCTCATGGTAGTCCTTAAAGGCGCCGAGGCCCACAAAGGCGGCTTCGGCGCAGCCGATGCCTGCCACCTCGTGGGTCTGGGTGCGGACTGCGGAAATGCCGAACATATCGGCTGTGATCTGGCAGATCTCATCACTCTGGGAACCGCCGCCGCCCAGGTAGATTTCCTCAAAGCAGTGACCTGCCCGTTTTTCCATGAGGCGCATGCCGTCCATAAGTGCGAAGTTGATGCCCTCGATGATGGCTCTGTAAATATGAATACGGGTATGGCAGTCTGAAAAGCCAATGACCGCGCCCCGGGCGGTGGGCATGGTGACATTGGGGGTAAAATAGGGCTGGAACAGCAAGCCCTCGCAGCCGGGCGGTATCTCTTTAAGGCGCCGGTTCAGCAGTTCCTCGGCCGGGACGCCCAGCTCTCTGGCCTGGCGCACCTCTTTTTCGGCAAACTCCTGCTTAAACCAGGAGATGAGCCAGTAGCCCCGGAATATCTCGATCTCTGGGGTGAAATTCCCCGGGATAATGGAGGGATAAGGCGGGATGAAGCGCTCTGGCTCCAGATAACGGTCGATGGTAAAAGTGATCATGGCGGTGGTGCCCAGGCCGATGGCGGCCTTTTCCTTCGTGGTGCAGCCCAGGCCCAGCACCTCGCAGGCCTTGTCGGAGCCGGAGGCGATAAGGGGCAGCCCCTCGGCAAGGCCAGTGTCCCCGGCGGCCTTTGGGGTGATTTTCCCCAGCACCTCGCCCGATTCCACGATGGGGCAGAGCTTTTCGGCTTCGACGTCAAAGATGGGGCGGGTCAGAGCGCCCTTTTTCTGCCACCCCCGCTGCTGGGTGTCAAAGGGGATGTGCCCCACCTGGCTGGCAGCCGTGTCAGCCATATTGCCGGTGAGGCGGTAGATCAGGTAGCCGCTGAGCAGCAGATACTGGTGGGTCTTTTCCCAGATTTCCGGCTCGTTCTCGGCTATCCAGTTGCAGTGGGATTTCTGGTATTGGAGTTTGGCGGTGGCATCCATCCCAACGGCCTTAAAAAGCACCTTTGAGAGCTGCGGCAATTTGGGCGCGCCGCTCGCCAGGCGTTTGTCCAGCCACAGGATTGCCGGCCGCAGGGGCTTTCCATCGCTGTCCACGCACACCACAGTATCCCGGATGGTGGTGATGGAAACGCCCTCGATCCGGTCCCAAAGGGATGGGCAGCTCCCCCTCAGCTGCCTTGCCACCTCACAGATATTCTGGTAATACAGCTCCGGGTCCCGCTCGGCAAAGTCGGGCTCCTTTGAGACATAGGGCGGCTCGTGCCGGATCTGGCTTTTCCCCAGGATTTCGCCCCGGTCATTTACAAGCTCCGCCCTGGAGCTCTGGGTGCCAACGTCAAACACAAGTACAATTCGGTCATTCATGCTTGCCTCCCCCTTTTTACAATGGAGAATGAAGAATTGAGAATGGAAAATTATAGGGCCAAACCGGCTGTGCCGATTTGATTATCATCAAAATCGCTCCGCGATTTTGCTCTTTTAATTCTCCATTCTCCATTTTCAATTCTCAATTTCCTTTAAGAACCGTTTCTCCCCTTCTTCCAAATCCAGCCCCAGTGTGCCGCCGGGGTTCATGTTGTAGCCGGGGTCAAAATAATTTTTCAGAGCCCGGTAGACGCCGTATTCCCTGCGCCCGATCTGGCCTTCCAGCCAGGGGGCGAACATTTTGCCGATGCCGTGGTGGTGGCTCATGGCTGCGCCGGATTTCTGGATCGCGTCCAGAATGGTGGCGTGGTAGGCCTTAAAGGCCTCGGCGTCGGACATTTTGGTGATGAAGATAAAGTACAGGTTGGCACCCTGTGGATAACAGTGGGACATATGGGTGGTGACAATGGTGTTTGGCAGGGCGTGGCACACAGCGCGCACCTCTTTATGAACTTTGCCCATATTGGACCAGTTGACCGAGCATTCCAGGGTGTCGGTCATCACGCCGAAGTCCAGCATGGTGTCCCGCAGATAAGGGTCGTTAAAGCGTCCCTTTTCCCAACTTTTGGTCACGTAGGCGGTCAGGCTCATACCTCCGTAGCGGTGGGCGATGCGCCGGATATTTTTCGCCACATTTTTAGAAAAGCCTTTCTCGCCGTCGGTAAAGCCCAGGAACAGGCACCGCCGCATGTCTTCGTAACCCCGGAGGTCCAGGAGCTTCCACAGCGGGGTTTCGTCCACATTGTAGAGACGCAGCATGAGGTTTGTTTCCTCGGCGTCGGACAGACGAAAGACGGAGGAATAACCAGCTTCGCACTGCATCATCTCACGGGCCGCCTTTCTGGCAGTTTCCCAGTCCTTAAAAATATAGGAGAAGCGTTTTCTGTTTTCCGGCATGTAGCGGAATACCTTGAGCGTGACCTCGGTGAGCACGCCAAAAGCGCCCTCACCGCCCATCATGATCTGGTTGAGATCGGGCCCGGTGGCCTCTCTGGGGTAGTGGCTGGTCTGGATGACGCCAATGGGCGTGGCGTATTTCTGGGACAGCACAATATCGGTGATACAGCCGTAATAGGTGCTGTTCTGGCCCGCGCCGCGGGTGACAACCCAGCCGCCGACACTGCTGTACTCAAAGGACTGCGGGAAGTGGCCGCAGGTGTAGGCCCGCCGGGCCCCAAAGCGCGCCGGGGCGTTTTCAAGGGCGTCCTCCAGCTGCGGGCCGGAGATTCCGCTCTGCACGGTGATGGTCTGGTCGGTCTCGTTGAAGGACAGCACTCTGTTGAAATTTTTGCGCATATCCAGCGAAACGCCGCCCTTGATGGGCTCCACGCCCCGGGTCACGCTGCTGCCCCCGCCGTATACGTACAGGGGAATGCTGTGCTCGGTGCAGTAGGCCACGATTTTTTCAATTTCTTCGGTCTCGCTGGGGTAGAGCACCACATCGGGCAGGCTGTCAATCCGCTTCTCACGCAGGCGGGCTGCGTCGTAGCCGGTTTTACCGTAGGCCACGGCCAGCCTTGGGTAGTCCTCAGTGGTCACGTTTTCGGACCCCACAATGGCCCTGAAGGCCTCCAGATGGGCCTTCTGCAGCTGACAGGGCCTGTCAAGCTTCACGCTGTCCATGCCAATGTCGCCCGCGTAGGTTTTGAAATCCTCATCCGTCATCTGGAATTTTTCCTTCATCATCTTAAACAGGGATTCCTTGGGATATTTGACAAACTCAGGATCGCCCCATCTGAAGATTGAGCGGTAGCTGTCCGCCGGGGCCGGGGTTTTGACCCACTTGGGCTCAAAGCCTCTATAGGGTTTATGACGCATTTTTTTCTCCTTTCATGCCTGTGATCAGCACATCGCTGGTCACGATCACATCCACGCCCAGGCCCAGCACATCGGCAGCCAGGACGGCGCCGCGGCCGACTGGCGCGGTAACAGTAAGGCGGTTGATTGCCTCCATCACATCGAAAATCCGGTCCTTTGGAATCTCGCCAGATACCCTCACCGGGACGACGGGCACTGCCGGGTCCCTGGTGCTGACGGTGGTGCTGATGGTCCGCATGGGGTTTGTCAGCTCGCTTTTGGCAAAGGCTTCCCCCTTGGGGCACTGGTTGCCCGTCACCACAATGCGGCCGTCCTTTTCCTCAACCGACAGGATACAGCCGTTGGGACAGGTGATACAGGTCATTTCTCGCATTTACGCTTCCCCCTTTTCGATGGCGGCGGTCAGCCGGATGCCCTCATCCAGGCTGAGGTCGCCAAAATCAACGACCAGGCGCTCCATTTCCGGGGGGTTCAGGTTTCTGAGCTTTTTCTCAAACACTGGCTGGCCGTCTGCCCTCAGGGTAAAGGTGCCGCGCTTCAGGATCTCACGGCTCCTGAAATAAAAGACGGCAGGTTCAAGCCCTCCGGTCCGGCGGACGCGCTGGGGCACCAGATAGCCGATGGAATCATCCGGTGTAATTTCGAGACTTTGCTCACGCTGGCCCGGACGGTAAGCCGCAGCGGCCCTGCCGGCCAGCTCGCCGCTCTCGGACACATAGTCCACCAGGTCGTTGACGTGAAGGGCGTTCCCGCAGGAGAATACCCCGTCCACGCTTGTCATCAGCCGGTCATCGCAGACCGGGCCTCTGGTCCGCGGATCAAGGGCGGCTCCGAGACGCTCGGCCATCTCATTTTCGGGTATGAGGCCCACGGACAGGATCAGCGCGTCGCAGGCAATGGTTTCCTCTGTGCCGGGGATGGGATTCAGCTTTTCATCTACCCGGGCGACGGCCACGCCCTCCAGCCGCTCCTGCCCAAAGACGCGAGTGACGGTGTGCGAGAGGTGCAGAGGAATTTCATAATCCTCCAGACACTGGACGATATTGCGGGTAAGGCCCGACGGTGTGGGCTTGACCTCGTACACGCCCAGCACCTCGGCGCCCTCCAGCGTCAGCCGCCTGGCCATGATGAGGCCAATATCGCCGCTGCCCAGAATCACGCATCGCCTGGTGGGCATCTGGCCCATAAGGTTGACAAAATGCTGGGCGGTGCCGGCGGTAAAGACGCCAGCCGGCCTGGTGCCGTGGATAAAGACCTGGCGGGCGGTGCGCTCCCGGCAGCCGGTGGCCAGAACCATGGCGCGGGCCGTGATCTCGGCCATGCCCTCTCGGGTGACCGCGGTCACGCCAAAGCCATCCTCCTTCTCACAGACCGAGGTGACAAAGGTCTGAAGCAAGGCTGGGATGCCCAGAGCGTAAAATTCATCCATAAAGCGCTCCACGTACTCTGGCCCTGACAGCTTTTCGTCAAAGCGGATCAGGCCAAAGCCATCGTGGATACACTGCTTCATAATGCCGCCCAGACGGGCTTCACGCTCAATGAGCAGTACCGAAGCACCTTCCTTTTTCGCGGCGATGGCGGCCGCCAGACCGGCTGGCCCGCCGCCGATCACGGCCCGGGGGGGGCGGCCCGCGAGCCGGGCGGCCCCCCCGCCGATAACTAAAACATCAACGCTTTTCACTGGCTTCCCTCCTTTGTCTTTCCATAGCTGATGACCGCGCCGTCACCGGCCTTACGCACCGCCTCGATGGGCATACCCGTGGCCTCGCTGATGATCTGTGTAACCAGCGGCATACAGAATCCGCCCTGGCAGCGGCCCATGCCGGGCCGCACGCGCTTTTTTACGCCGTCCACTGTGGGTACCGAAAGCGGTGACCTCAGCGCGTCCAGAATCTCACCCTTGCTGATCTCCTCACACCGGCACACAATCACACCATAATCTGGGTTTTCCCGGATCATACGGTCCCGCTCCTTTTCAGGCAGCTCCCTCAGAACAGGAATGCCCTTCCGCCTGGGGTTAAAACGGTCGTTGGGCAGAACGGCGCGCGTCTGGCCCAGAAGGCCTGCCGCCATTTCAGCCACATCCACTGCCACAGCCGGCGCGGTCGTGAGGCCCGGGGACTGGATGCCCGCGCAGTGGATCAGGTTCTTTGTCCGCCGGCCCTGCTCGATGACAAAATCCTCCTCAAAGGTCGCCGGGCGCACACCGGTAAAATAGGTGATGATATCCCGTTCCCGGAGGTCGGGGGCGGTCAGCTTCTGCTTTTCAAACACCGCGTCAATGGCGGACTGCTCGGTGGCGAAGTTTTCCTTCTCCCAGGTTTCTACCGCGTTGGGGCCTACCAGCAGGTTGCCGTGAACCGTGTGCAGAATGCCGCCGCCCTTGGTGTGAGCAACGTTCTTTTCCAGTGTCTTGATAGAGGCGATGCCAGAGAGCAGGCCCCCGGCCTTTTTATCCAGAATCGAGTTGGTCCCCCTGCGGGGATGAATGGAATAAAAACAATCCTCGGCCATCCGGGCGATGTCCTCGGCAAAGGCCCCGGCCGCGTTGATGACAAGCCCCGGGTACAGCGTCCCCCGGTTCGTCTCCACCGCGGTGATGGCTTCGTTTTCAACCTTCATGCCAAGCACGGCGGTGTTCAGGCTGATCCGCGCGCCGTTCTGCACTGCGTTCTCGCCGTAGGCGATGGTGAGGCCATAGGGGCACACACACCCGGCGCTTGGATTAAACAGCGCAAATTTAAAATCCCGGTTGAGGCGCGGCTCCCGCTCTCGCAGCTCCTGGCGCCCCATGAGTCGGGTATCCGCCACACCACACACATGGCGGCGCTGCCAGGCATAGGCTCGGATAAAAGGGTACAGGGCCTTGCTTGTAAAGCCCACATACTGCCCGCACCGCTCAAAGGGCACGTCCAGCTCGTCGCAGACCGTATCAAACATCTGGTTGCCCAGAAGCACATAGTGCTGCTTCAGCGACCCTTTGTTTAAATCGACCCCGGGGTGCACCTCGCCGTCATTTCTGCCTGAGGCGTGCATGGCCAGGTCAGCCTCCTTGTCCACCAACAATACATCAAGCTGCCATCTGGTCAGCTCCCTGGCGATGCTGGCCCCTGAGATGCCGCCCCCGATGATGAGCACATCCGGCCGGGCCCCATCAAGGGCCTTGTCTTTCAGCGCGGGCACACGCATTTCGGGCATATGGGCTCCCGTAAAAATAATATCGTTGACCACGTGCACGCCTGGCTTTTTACTGACGCACATGCTGCAGGCCGAGACGATGTCCTCCCAGTTTGAAAGCTGCCCGGTTACACGGATAACGCGGTCCTCAAGCCGTATAGAAAGCGTCTCTCCAAAGCGGGCGCGCAGTCTGCGGGTCATTTTTTCTGCATTCACTTAATCACCCCTTTATCTAGTGAATAATGGATAATGGATAATGGATAATGGATAGTTGATAGTTGATAGTTAATAGTTAATCATCAACTATCAAGTCGGTTATATGACCGACTTTTCTTAAGCTAATAGTATCAAATTCTCTCAGCCTCTGTCAAGGTTTACTTTCCTTCTCTTAAAAACGGCTCGACAAAAAAGAAATTACAGGCTATACTGTAAAAAAATGAAGGGAGCGATGAACATGGCAGCACCGAGAAAGGACGACGTCCGGGAACTGATCATAAAGGCGACCGAGGACCTCCTGCAAACCAAGAAAATATCTGACATCTCCCTGGCCGAAATCGCCGATTGCGCGGGGATCTCCAAGGGAACACTTTACTACCACTACAAGAGCAAAAATGACATTCTGTTCGACATCACAGACCGTTATCTGGACGAACAGTACGAAAACCTGGTGGCCTGGGTCGAAAATCCTGAAAAGGACACCTCCCTGCACCGGCTCATAAAATTTGTTCTGGAGGGCGATGTGGGCACCGCTGGGATGCGGCTCCACTTTTTCTACGACGCCATGCTGGGCAACGCGCGCATCCGGGAAAAGCTCCTGTCACGCTACCGCGAATTTGCCGAATACATCGCAGCGCGCATCAGCGAGCGCACCAGCGAGGTGCCCGCCGATTATCTGGCCTGGCTGCTTCTGTTCCTGTCTGACGGGCTTTTTATCCACCAGACCCTGGGCAACGAGCACCTCGATACCCGTCTTTTCATTGAGCAGACCGGGGAAATTTTCAAAAGAATCGAGTGAGGACGGGCATAAAAAACCCCCGGCCGACATGAGACCGGGGTACACGGGATACAGCTGCCTTTAAAAAAGGCGGAAATTGTTAAATCCGGGGGGCATTTATTTTACATTTCGTCCAGATGCTCTTCTTGCCCGGGCAGTGCGGCCTCGCCTGCGATCCGATATTTTTCCTCCGGAACCCGCCGTCTGCTCAGGCGCTTGCCGGTGGCCTCACGCAGAAGCGTGTAGCAGACCGAGCACAGCGGAATGGTGATGATCATTCCTGTGATGCCCATGGCGCCGCCGCCGATGGTGACCGCCACCAGCACCCAGATGGACGGCAGCCCCACGGAGCCGCCCACCACATGGGGGTAGATCAGGTTTCCCTCGATCTGCTGGATGATCAGGAAAATGACGATAAACCAGAACGCCTGCATGGGGTTTACCATGAGGATCAAAAACGCCCCCACGAAGCAGCCGATAAAGGCCCCAAAAATTGGAATCAGAGACAGGAAGCCAATGAGCACGCCGATCATCAGCGCGTAGGGCAGCCTGAAGATCAGCATGACCACCACAAACATGGCGCCCAGGATCACCGCTTCGGTACACTGGCCGGTCACAAAGCTGCTGAAGGTGCTGTTGGACAGGCGGAAGACCTCTAAAAGCTTATCCGTCACCCTTTCCGGCAGGTAGGCGTAGAAAAGCTTTCTGAACTGGGAGCCCAGCTTTTCCTTCTGCAAAAGCACATACAGGGCAAAGATGAAGCCCAGCGAAAAGTTGACCACACCGCTCGCGATGCTGCTGGCCACGTTAAAGGTGGAGCCCACAAAGCTCATGAGACCCTTTTGCAGGAAATCGACAATTTCTGAGCCAAAATTCGTCCAGTCGATGGTTATCTCGCTGATCTGCTTCGCAATGTCCGGATAGCTGCCTGCCAGACCTGTGGCCCATTCCTCCACCTGCTTCACAAAGTCCGGCACACTGTTCGCCAGAACGCCGACCGTATTGGCGATCTCAGGTACAATGATAAAGATCACAATCACAATAATCAAAAGCACCAGCAAAAGTGCCAGCACCAGGCTTAAAGGCCGTACCAGTCTGCGTATTTTAGGCCCCTTCACGCGCTTTTCGCTAAAGAGATGGCGCTCGATGACGCTCATGGGAATATTTAAGAGAAAGGCCATGCACGCGCCCAGAATAAAGGGAAAGATCAAACCGATCACAAAGTTAAAGGCCTCCCACACCGATCCAAAATTTCGCAGCCCCGCTGCGAGCAGCAGAGTGAGCACAATGAGGCCGATGATTGTACGGACTGTTTTCTTGCTTAGCTCCATAGATTCCTCCAGTCTAAAATCTGTCATGTTTTATGCATACTTTACCACACTTAGTCTTTAAAATCAACGCTTCTGAATCAGCATGTCCTCCAACCGCACGAACAGCCCTTTTCACCGCTTTAGCGCCAGATCTCCACATGGTCGAACTGCTGGTAAGGGTACTCGATGACCCCAAGCCCCAGGGTGCGGGCAACAGCGGCCACCTCGTCACAGGGAACCCCCGGGCAGTACAAATCCGCCGCGTGGCCACTCAGGTGCCAGGAATTCTCAATGCCGCCCACCTCGGCATTGCGTCTTTCACAGCGAACACCCGAGGTGATGATGATGGGCCGGTCAAACGCACACCGCAGCGCCTCGATTTTCTCCAGCAGCTCCGGGTCCATCTCCGCGGGCCAGCCGTCACAGTCGCCGGCGCAG
>OCAG01000162.1_pt1 | contig 74396 bp, 63 predicted proteins | sample 1477111 | NCBI WGS metagenome assembly OCAG01 (sample SAMEA2580288, study PRJEB22360) | human gut metagenome | biome: human gut; feature: human-associated habitat; material: faeces | place: Denmark | collected 2008/2010 | reverse complement strand
GTCCGGGCATAAAAGCCCACCTGCACCCTGCATTCCGCTTCCACCAGGTAGGGCCGGCGCTTGTGCAGGATGCCGGGACCTGTGCCATATCGATTCATCTCGTCACCTCCATAGGTTTTTAGTCTCCATCTGTTTTTTCTCGCGTGCCTCCCAAATCGCGTAAAAGGCGGCCACATCGTTATCCGGAAACCTTGCCCGGATCACTGCCTTTTCCTCCTCAGAGATCTCAGGAAGCAGATTAAAGCCGTTGGGGGACAGCGTGTCCTCAGGAATACTACCTGATAGAAAAGCTTTTTTATTGTTTAAAGGATTTATGTACGTTTCCAGCCCAGGTGCGGACGGGCTGCCCGCGACGTTCCAGACCTGTGTGCGCACGCACCCCCTCTCCGCAGTAATCCAGATCGCCTCAAGTCCCTGGTTAAAAGGATGCAGGCGATAGGTGCCTGCCCGCTGGGCAGGGTGCTTTTCATACTGCACCCGCCCGGTGCGGATCAGCTGGTCTCTGAGGTGCACGACCTGATAGTGCTTTTTGAGGCCCAGAAACCGCATGACCACCGTGTTGGGAAGATTAAAGTCCACAGGCCAGTACCAGTCCCCAAGCTCATCCCGGACAGCGGCCCTGTTGTTGGCGCACATGAGCAGATGCCAGTAAGCCTGCTGGATCGGGCTGATGAGCGTGGTCTCCAGCCATCTGTAAAAGGCCAGAAGCTCAGTCAGGTAATTCATGATTCACTCCAAAGGGGCCGGGGACACATCCAGCGCACACCGTTTCCACACAGGGCCAGGGGAACCACGGTTTTACTCCCCGGATCGAGGGCAGTATCACCCCAGTGATATACCCCTTGAAAAATGGCGCAGCGTGCAGCCGGCCGCCGAGGATCAGCGCGTCCAGTCCCCTTTCATTGACGACCAGCATTTTCTGGCGGTGATTATTGGCGTCGCGGATTTCCCGCTTTGTCACATCCTCACTGCGCACATGGGTGCGCAGCGCCCCGCAGTGGCTCTTATACCCCAGGGCCCTGCAGACATCCTTTACCACAAACCACTCTTTCCGCCCGTCCCCGGTCCTCAGCATCTGCTTTTTGAGTGCGATGAGCCGGTCCATGGCTTTGCTGACAAGTTCGCAGTCCATATCATACATGATGCGTTTCTGAATCTCACGGATCTCCCTCTCGATGGCTTTGTTGTGAGCCCGCACATCCACTGTTTCCACCAGGATGCGGATACTCCCAAACAAGAGGCTTTCAAAACAGTTTATCTTTAAGGTTATATGCTTATTCATGGGCTTCTCCTTTTTCAATCAATACAAAATATGTGTCCGACCATGGGCCGCGCAGGCGGTACACCCAGCGCTTCATGTCGATGGAATCACTGAGGAAGGCCTGATCTGTGGCTGCCCTCAGCAGTGGGCTTTGAAAGGCTTCGATATCCTTATCCGAAAGCGGCGTCTCCCCTTCAGATTCAATCTCACCCTGGGCGCACAGATGGGTGCTGCCATCCGGAAAGATGCATTCTTTCAGCGGTCTGCCGTCACACATCGCTTCAAAAATATGCAGCGGATGTGCGCTGTTGCCCAGCTTTACCCTGCAAATCTGCCCAAGGCTTCCGGCCAAGGTCTCTCTACATAATTCCTCGGGTGTTTCGCGGATCGGATAACCTTTGTTCTCTTGGAAAAATGGATTGTCACAGTGGTAAACCAGGGGTATCTCCTCGGTTAAATCCGCCATGCTCGAGACGCCCAGATCCTTTAAATAATCCGGCACCGGGTAATGGCGTAAATCCTTCCGCGCTTTTACGCGCTCCATTCCATTCATGTCCGCAGGCTTCTTAAGATTTTTGGTCTGATTCATTTCAGTCCTCCTGATTTGCAATTCACCGCCGTTTACCGGGTGTTAATGCCATTCTAAAGCATTAGAACCGCACAAATCAAAGTTCCTTCAGCGCGAAAATCCCCTCAAAAAAACAAAAAAGCCCCATAAATTGAGACTTTTTTGCTTCAAAATGATATAAAACGGTTGTTTTTCTCCGATTCAGCCCAAAAGTTTGATCTGAAGGGTTTCTTTTTTATTTTTGAAACCTTAAAAACCATAGGCTGCATAAAACAGGTCATGGCACACCCCAAGCAAAGCACAGCTGCGGCAGGCAGGGTTATTCGCCAGGCTAAAGCTGTGCCCGTTTTTAAGCAGCTCTTTTATAAATAATGCCCGGCAAAGCCGTGTCAGCTCCAGAATTTTATCCTTGATCAGAGTTGACGAGCAGCAGTAAGCAACAGCCAATCCACTTAATGATACCAGCATTTTTTCCTCGCTCAAATGGATAAAAAAATGACGGCAGAGAAAACTGATTCCTCTGCCGCCATCAGGAAGTTTTGTCACAACTGGTAAAAGCTGAAGCTCCTCACCCAAAATGATGGGAAAGTGCCGCCTGTAACCAAATCGTTTTCGATTGTTTCTTCGACACTGCTTCATGTCCTTGTCAAAATACCGTCCGATAGCGTCCACCACAAAATGCGGTGACCGCGGCCACAAAAGCACTGTCTCATCCGCGAATACAATGGCTGTCATGGGCTGGGCCGGCGTTCCCCGGTTGATAAACGCCACCGGCGCCCCGCGCTTCAAATCCGAAAAAAGCTCCGCCACCTTGTCCCGCGTCAGCCGCGGATATTCTCCCTCATAGGCCTTGACAGCGTCATCGTAGTTGATGAAATGGTACTGCGTGTTTGCTTCCATTTGCATTTCCTTTCTGCGATTACCTCCGTAATCGTTTTACATTTATTTTAAAATGATGGGATGAGTGATCCCATATTTTAAGCAGGTGGTATAGGGATTTAAAAACCGATATGCCGGGAGTTAATTTGGCGGCATATCGGTTCTCTTTGGGGCTAGGGATAGCAGCTTATAAGCTCTCCCTGAATATTTATTTTTAATCTCTTCTCATTTCCCATACGCATCCATCGCCTCATTCACCAGCGCGTCGGCACGGTTATTGAGTTCGTTATCGGCGTGGCCCTTGACCTTGGCGAAGCGGGCGTCGTGGTAGTTGACCAGCTCGTCCAGCTCCATCCAGAGCTCCTTGTTTTTCAAGGGGCCGGCCTTGCCGCGGCTCCAGTTTTTGGCCTTCCAGCCGGTCACCCAGTTCTGGTTGTAGGCATTGACCACATAGGCGGAATCGCTGTGGATCACGACCTCGCAGGGCTCTTTGAGCATCTTGAGGCCTGTGATGACTGCCAGCAGCTCCATCTGGTTGTTGGTGGTATTGGGATAGGCTTTCTTGTATTCCTTGCGGATATTTTTTTCCGGATAGATGAGGATACCGCCAATGGCGCCGATGTTGTCACCGGCCTGGCCATTGCCGCGGCATCCGCCATCTGTATACAGCTCGACATACTTCATGTTTATTTCACAACCAGGTTAAAGATTTTACCTGGCACAAAGATTTCCTTCACGATATTTTTGCCTTCCACATAGCTGCGGATATTTTCATGCTCGAGAGCGATGGCCTTGGCGGCTTCCTTATCCGCGTCGGCGGGCAGGCTGATCTTACCGCGCACCTTACCGTTGATCTGGACAGCCATTTCGATGACATCGTCCACGGTTTTGGCTTCGTCATAAACAGGCCATGGGCTATCGTGCAGGCAGCCTTCCAGTCCGGCGATTTCCCAGAGCTCTTCGGTGATATGCGGCGCTACCGGGTACAGCAGCTGCAGATAGGTTTTAAATTCATCCTTTGTCACCTTGCCCACGCTGTTAAACTCATTGAGCAGGGTCATCAGGGCAGCGATGGCGGTGTTGAATTTCATTTCTTCATAATCGCTGTTGACTTTTTTGATGGTTTTATGCATCATGCTTTCCAGCTCCTGGCTGTAGCCTGTTTCGTCTGTCACAATTTCCTGAAGCTTCCAGACACGGTCCAGGTAACGCTTGGCGCCCTTGGTGCCATTTTCGGACCACGGCGCGGGTTTTTCATAGTCGCCGATGAACATGACATAGGTTCTCAGGGTATCTGCGCCGTACTCATCAATGATATCGTTAGGATTGACCACGTTGCCCTTGGACTTGGACATTTTTTCGCCGTCTGAGCCAAGAATCAGGCCCTGCATGGTCCGTTTTTTATAAGGCTCTGCGGTGGGCACCACGCCGATGTCATACAGGAATTTATGCCAGAAGCGGGAGTAGAGCAGATGTCGTGTGACGTGTTCCATACCGCCGTTATACCAGTCGACAGGCATCCAGTATTTCATTTTGTCATAGTCGGCCAGTGCCTGGTCATTTTTGTTGTCAAAATAGCGCAGGAAGTACCAGCTGGAGCCCGCCCACTGCGGCATGGTGTCTGTTTCGCGCTTGGCTGGGCCGCCGCAGTGCGGACAGGTGGTATTGACCCATTCAGGGATGCCGGCCAGCGGAGACTCGCCGGTGTCGGTCGGTTCGTAGCTCTTGACCTTTGGCAGCTCTAATGGCAGCTGGTCTTCCGGTACAGGCACCATGCCGCATTTCGGGCAGTGAACGATCGGAATCGGCTCACCCCAGTAGCGCTGGCGGTTGAAGGCCCAATCCTTCATTTTATAGTTGATGGTCTTTTTGCCAAGACCTTTTTCTTCCAGATATTCGATGGTTTTGGCGATGGCTTCCTTGACTTCCATTCCGTTTAAGAAGCCGGAGTTCACCATCTCGCCGCTGGCTGTATCGGTATAGGCCTCTACACTCACATCGCCGCCCTTGATGACTTCAATGATGGGCAGATCAAATTTCTTCGCGAATTCCCAGTCACGGGTATCATGTCCCGGAACCGCCATAATGGCGCCGGTGCCGTAGCCCATCATAACATAGTCCGCGATAAAAATGGGGACTTCTTCCCCGCTTAACGGGTTGATGCCGCGGATGCCCTCGATCATGACGCCGGTCTTTTCCTTGGCCAGCTGGACACGCTCAAATTCTGTCTTGCGCTTGGCGGCTTCCTGATAATCCACAATGGCATCCATGTTGGTGATACGGTCTTTCATTTCCTCGATCAGCGGGTGTTCGGGCGCGATGACCATAAAGGTCACGCCGAAAAGGGTGTCGGGGCGGGTGGTAAAAACGCGGAGCTTCTGGTCTGCGCCCGCGATGTCAAAATCGACCTCGGCACCGATGGATTTACCGATCCAGTTTTCCTGTTCCAGGCGGATACGCGGCAGATAATCCACATCGTCCAGGCCTGCCAGAAGCTTTTCGGCATACTCACGGATTTTCAGGAACCAAACGTCCTTTTCAAGCTGCACGACCTCGCTGCCGCAGATGGAGCATTTGCCCTCGCGGAAGTCTTCGTTGGCCAGAACAACCTTGCAGCCGCTGCAGAAATTGACATAGGTGCGGTCTCTGTAAACCAGACCGTGTTTAAAAAGCTGTAAGAATATCCACTGGGTCCACTTAAAATAGTTTGGATCGGTGGTGTCAATCTCGCAGTCCCAGTCAAAGGAGTACCCAATGGATTTCAGCTGCTGGGTAAATACCTTGATGTTTTCATCGGTGACTTCTCTCGGATGGCGGCCCGTCTTGATGGCGTAGTTCTCGGTTGGCAGGCCAAAGGCGTCCCAGCCAATGGGGAATAAGACGTTAAAGCCTTCCATCCGGCGTTTTCTTGAAATGATTTCAAGGGATGTGTAGGCTCTGACGTGGCCAACGTGCAGTCCGGCTCCTGAGGGATACGGGAATTCTACCAGACCATAGAACTTTTCTTTGTCCGAGTTCTGCTCGATTTTAAAGGTATCGTGGTCTTCCCAGTACTTCTGCCATTTTTTCTCAATTTTATGATGGTCGTATATCTTCATGGGTTCCTCCAAATTAATAATCAAAATACGTTTATAAGTGCACCCTTAATTATAAACAAGGCAGAAAATACTGTCAACCTAAAGCCGCCGGAAAGGGTGTAATTATTTTAAAAATCTTCATACACTCTTTATAAAAACATGGTATACTAAGACGTATAAAATTTTTGAGGTGAACCATGTATCCATTATTGCGATTTAACAAACAGCAAATTCTTGAAAATACACAGACCGTTGTAAGGGCCGCTGCCGAAAAAAACATCGGCGTTACTGGCATTACCAAGTGCACCGGGGGCAATTATGAGATTGCCGAGACCCTGCTGGCGGGCGGCGTTACTGCCCTTGGCGATTCCCGTGTCCAAAATCTCGTCACCCTTGCGGACCTCGACTGTCCAAAATGGCTGATCCGAATGCCCATGCTCTCCGAGGTTGAAGAAACCGTTCTGTACGCCACCCTTTCCCTGAACTCTGAGCTAAAAACCGTCCAGGCGCTGGATACCGCGGCGGCCAGGCATCACAGGAAGCATGAGGTGCTGGTCATGGTGGATCTGGGCGATCTGCGCGAGGGCTATTTCTCAGAGGAATCATTCTGCGCGGATATGGCAGAGATGCTGAAGCTTAAAAACATTGATATCCGGGGCATCGGCGCAAACCTGTCCTGTACCGGCGCCATCGTCCCCACTGTGGAAACCTACGAGCGCTTCGACGATTTCCAGACTCTTCTTAAAAAACGCTTTGGCCTGGACTGCGCTATCACCTCCGGCGGCGCCTCCAGCACCTATTTTATGGTGGAGGATGGCACTATTCCTTCCTGTATCAATAACCTGCGCATTGGCGAGCTGATCCTTATCGGAAACGATACCTCCAACAACATGCGCTATGAAAATCTCCATGATGACAATTTTATCCTGGATGTGGAGATTATCGAGATCAAGGATAAGCCCTTCCATGCCCATCGGCAAAATCGGCTGTGACGCCTATGGCTGCACCCCGGTCTTTGAAGACCGGGGCATCCGCAAGCGGGCCATCTGCGCTCTGGGCAAGCAGGATACCACCATGGAGGATCTGACGCCTCTGGATGCCAACCTTGAAATCATCGCGTCCAGCTCAGACCACCTGATTGTGGATATTACGGAATGCAGCCGTGATTACCAGATCGGGGATATTGTGTCCTTCCGCTGTAACTACGTCAGCGCCCTTCACGCCTCGACCTCGGAATACATCTACAAATCTGCTTTTTAAAAAGATTCATTTGAAAATGGTCTGCCCGGCACGCAGGCCGTTTTTACTTTTTTGACCCCTTGTTTTTCCTTTGATTATGGTGTATGCTTGTGCTGTTGGGAAGCATTTATATTGTTGGAGGAAAAATGAAAAGCTTAAAAGGAAATTTGTTTATCATACTCTCGGCCTGTATCTTTGGTTTTACACCGATCATGGGAAAAATTACCTATCTTAACGGCAGCAATTCCATTATGCTGACCTTTCTGAGGACCTTTTTCTGTGTACCGGTCCTATGGATTATTTTAAAACAGCAGAAGGTGTCCTTTAAGCTTTCAAAAACGCAGCTTAAGCAGCTTTTGATCATCAGTTTTATCGGCTCTGCTGTCACCACACTGATGCTGTACCAGTCCTACAATTATATTCCCGTGGGCACTGCCACCACCCTGCACTTTGTCTATCCGGTATTCGTGGCTCTGGGTGCCATTCTGATCTTTAAGGAACATCTCACCAAGCCCAAGATCCTGGCCCTGGTCATCGCCACAGCCGGTATCAGCTTTTTTATGGGCGGTAAAATTGAGGGTGGACTGCTTGGCATCCTCTTAGCGCTGGTTTCCGGCCTGACCTACGCTTTCTACATCCTGTATCTGGATAAAAGCAGCCTCCTTGCGCTGCACCCACTCAAGCTGTCTTTTTACATCAACCTGTTTGTGGCCGGCTTTGTTTTTATCTACGGACTGTTCACAGGAACGCTGACCCTTGACATCACCCCCATGGGGTGGCTGCTCTCCTTTCTGGTGGCCATGCTCTGTGGCTTTCTGGGCATCACCCTGTTCCAGGTTGGCGTCAAGCTGTCTGGGGGTACCACAGCCGCCATTCTCAGCATGTTTGAACCCATCACCAGCGTGGTCTGCGGCATCGCCTTTCTGGGCGAGCCCATCACCGTCAAGAGTGTTTTGGGCTGCGCGCTGATCCTGACCGGCGTCACGATCCTCACCGTGTTTAAAGGGAAGGAACCAGCTGAGACGCCTGATTTAAATTTAGAGCTTGCTGCCAGTGAGGAAATGGAAAATTGAAAATTCCAGAACCCTTTTGCCGTTGACAAAAGCGATTTAAGCAGCGGCCTGCGGCCGCAGACAAATAAATTTGCATAAGTGAGTTGGCAAATTATCGAAAAAAAGCCTCTGGCAATTTGATTAAATTGCGGCGCAAGCCGTGTCTCAATCAAAAAGCCAGAGGCTTTTTGTACCTGAATTTTCCATTTTCAATCTTCAGTTTCCTAAAGGATCATGTTCGGATAGATCTTGCGCATAAAATCATCGGGATAGGTCTTATCCAGGAATTCTTCAAACGAATTGTCCGCCTTGACACCATGGTCACGCTGATCCCAGCGCTGGACAGCCAGGGCCGAAATGGCCATGTTAAAAATCATAAACACCACCAACACCCAGGTCAGCACAATCCCCACCTTGTTGGGGATTTTTTCGATCCATTTGGAGAAATACGGATAAATGTCCTTTACCCACAAAAGCCCCAGAAGCCCCCAGAACAGACCGTACAGCAGGCAGGTACGCCCGCCGATGTTGAGGGGCAGGTTGCTGTAATCCCAGGATACTGTCCCCATAAAATACTGTTGGAAGGCTGAACAGAGATACTCAAAGCCTGAGCCAATGACCATACTGAAAAGAAAGATGATCAGGTCTCTTTTATGGGCAAGAGGCCTTAAAACAATGGTCAGAACCACAGCTCCAAAGCCGTAGACTGGGTTAAAGGGGCCGTAAATCAAACCTGATCGGCTTTCGATAAGGCCGTGCTGGGTTACAAAACAAAAAATCATTTCAAGAATCGTCCCTAAAAAGCAGCCGATCATAAAAATCCAGAAGAGCTTATAAAAATTCAGCCCCGCCGCAAAAGAGCGGCCTTCCGAACCATTTTGGGCAGATACCTGTGTCTTTTTCATGGTTTCCTCCATTTTGCTTTCATTTGTATAGGATTATATCTACCCAAAGATGCTAAAGTGGTAACAAAAAAGCGGCCTGAGGCCGCAGATAAATCAAATAAACAAGCTTCCAATCTGGTAGACCAGCATGGAGATCAGATAGGCAGTACCCGTTTGGTACAAAATGGCAAAGCCAAAAGTTTTCCAGCTTCCCAGCTCTTTTTTCATGGTCGCCAGCGCTGCCGTACAGGGCGATGCCAGGAGCACAAACAGGATGAAGCTGTAAGCCGAAAGCGGGGTAAAAATCTGTCCGAGCGCCATGGTAAAGCCGCCGTCAAAGGTACTGGTCAAGACACTCATGGTGCTGATGATCATTTCCTTGGCCGCGATACCCGACAATACCGAAACGCTGGCCACCCAGTTGCCAAAGCCCAGCGGGGCAAAAACCGGGGCGATGAATTTTCCGAAGGCCGCCAGAATGCTTTCATCGGCATTGGCCGTCATCTGGAAGTCCGTACCAAAGTTTTGGAGAAACCAAAGCACAACCGAGGCCGCAAAAATAATGGTGCCGGCACGTACAATAAACTCCTTCACACGCTGCCATACCTGGGTAACCGTGTTTTTAAGAACCGGCAGGCGGTAGGGCGGCAGCTCCAGCAGATAGCCGGAATCCTGTCCTTTAAATACCGTCTTGGACAAAATCACGCCTGACACAAAAACCACCAGCAGGCTTACGATATATAAGGAAAAGACCATGACGGACTGGGCCTTTGAGAAAAAGGCTGACGCCATAAGCACATAGATCGGCATCTTGGCGCCACAGGAGATAAAGGGAGTCAGGATAATGGTCAGCTTCCGCTCCCGTTCGTTTTCCAGCGTACGGGTTGCCATAATTCCAGGAACCGAGCACCCAAGCCCCACGACCATCGGGATAAAGGATTTTCCCGAAAGGCCGAATTTTCGGAATACGCGGTCCATCATAAAGGCCACCCGCGCCATGTAGCCGCTGTCCTCCAGCACGGAGATAAAGATGAACAGCACGGTAATCTGTGGGATAAAGGTCAAAACCGCCCCCACACCGGTGATCGCACCCTCTGTCACCAGAGCAATGAGCCACGGAGCCACGTTTAGCCCTTCCATTAAGCCCGTCACGCCGGGAATCAGCATTTCGCTGATAAAACCCTCGATAAGGCCTGTTGTTCCATCCCCCACCACGTTGATGGACACAAAATAAATGATAAACATAAAGATAAAGAAAATAGGCAGGGCCGCGTAGCGGTTCATGAGTACCTTATCCAGCCTGTCCTCAAAGGCCAGATGGGTTTTACCGATCTTTTTCGTAGCCCTAGTTACCTGATCTGTGATAAAGCGGTAGCGGTAATCCGCAATGGTGCTGTCCACATCCTGCCCGCTGATCTCTCGGATCTTTTCCCGGGCGTCATAAATATCCTGATCCAGTCCAAAGCAGTTCGCCACCTTTTTCAGAATTTCATCGTCCTTTTCAATGAGCTTGATGCTTCTGAAAATTTTGGGATAGCCGGGCAGAATATCCGGGTAAGACCGCTGCACCAGGTTGTCGAAATCAATGATGACCTTTTCGATATTATCTGGAAAAACCGGATTGAATTCCGGTGCTTTCCCGGATTTCCGGTCATCCTCCAGCTTTTCCTCGACTGCCTTGATCAATGCCTCAATACCGATTCCCTTTTGGGCGGATATCTCCATAAATGGGAACCCAAAGCCCTTTTTCAGGGATTGGAGGTCCAGCTTCAATCCCTTTTTCTCAACAATATCCATCATGTTCAGCACGCCGATGATGGGAATCTTCAATTCCATCAGCTGGGTGGTCAGATAGAGGTTCCGCTCAATGTTTGACGCATCTAAAATATTGATGATCAAATCCGGCGGTTCACTCAGCAAAAAATCCCTCGATACAATTTCATCCATCGAATAGGGCGCCAGCGAATAAATGCCGGGAAGGTCCACCAGCGTAATTTTGCTCGCGGTATCCCGCAGATCCCCTTCCTTTTTTTCAATGGTGACGCCCGGCCAGTTCCCCACATACAGATTGCTTCCAGTCAGGCTGTTAAACAGGGTGGTCTTTCCAGAGTTCGGATTTCCCACCAGTGCAACGCGATAATTCATAAAATACTCCTCGGTTTTAGGATGTCACATAAAACTAACTTGTCCTTACAAGAGAAAAACCACCTCGAAAAAGGCGGTTTTTGTGATTTAATATTTATTCAAAATCTTAAACAATTAGGCGATTAATATATTTTCAGCATCGTTTTTTCTCAGGCTTAACGCGTAGCCTCTAAGGTGAATTTCGATCGGATCTCCAAAAGGCGCTACCTTATCGACCATTACCTCGACACCAGGGGTTACGCCCATATCCATGAGCTTACGGCGCATAAGGCCTTCCACTGAAATTGTATCAACCACACCTGATTCACCAGGTCTTAAATCCTTCAATGTTGTTTTCATCTTTATCACCCACTGTCTGTTAAACTCTTTTGTTAGCTTTATTATACTTAATTAGACAGTACCTGTCAACGCATTTCGTGAAAAGATTGGTAATATTTAGCATTTTTTATGTAAAAACTTAGCTTGTGATCGGCTGCGCTTATTTAACCTCCAGTAAAAACAGCAGTGGCCGCTCTTCCTTGGGCTGCCAGCTGAGTTTGCCCCACAGGTTGCCGTAGCGGTAACATTCATGGGCACCGTCATAGCTGCCGTTCATATCAATAATGGCCAGGCAGTATTTAAAATTAAGCCGTGAAAAAAGCAAGGTTCCGCTCTTTTTAACAGAGCCGTTACCGATATAGAAGCCCGCAGCATCCAGACCGCTCAGCGCCTTTGTGGTCTTTTCCGCGGTCATGTTAACCTGTGTCAGCCCGGCAGCGGTCAGTTCATCCTTAAAGGAACTGTACTTCCTGATACGTGCTGCCTGCATCATGGTTTCATAATCGCTGCGGCTGGCATGGTCGTTTTTCTGGGTCTGCGTACAGTCACTGGCAGTGTAGTGGTTTTTATTGCGGTAGTAACAGCTGCTGCCCTTTAAGCCCTGCAGGGTTTTATTGTAGGTCTTATTCACACGATAGTTAAAAACCTTTCCGTCCGCATCCAGCTGACGGTCAGCCTTACATCCCTGGGCAGCACTGGTGTAAAGGCTGTTAATCTTTGCCTGCATGGCCGTAAGGCTGTCCATATTCTGCTTTGTCCGCTGCATACGCATATTGCACAGACCAATGTCACCGCCATTGGGCGTGCCGTCCGCATCCGTCACATTGCCGCCGTACTGGGCAATGAGCTTGTTGAGACTCTCGACATCCGCCGGGTTCAGCCCGCCCGCCTTCAATAGGGTCTGCATATCTGAAATGGCCTGGATTTTCGCTTTGGCTTCAGCTTCATTGCTGTCATAATCATACTGCATAGCGGTGAGAAGATTACCGTATCCCTGGGCATAGTAGTTTTTGATGGCTTCGTTAAAGGACTCGCGTCCGTCCAGGGTCTGGCTGCTCCAGTCGTAATTATAGGAGGACAGGCTCTTAAAGGCAGTAAAAATATCGGTATCTTTTAAAAGCGCCCCCTCACCGGTGATGCCGCGGCCCAGATTCATCATATGATCATAATAACGGTTATCATTATTTTGGCTGGAATACACATGGCTCATGGCTGTGCGAATCTCCTCTAAATGTCCGTCAGTGGTTTGGCCCGCCATGTACTGGATCGCGGTTTTAGCCGAGGTATTACATTCGTCAAAATCATTTTTCAGATCGCCCGCCACACTGTTTAAAGCATTAAGCCTCGCGAGAATATCGCTCCGACGCTGCCCGTTAATAATTTCATCGGTGCTGTTATTCAGCTGACGGCTGACCTGGCTGATCTGATCCTGTATTTTAGCCAGCTCACTGTCTTGCGCACCAGCGTCAAGCTTGCAGATAAGATCTGTGATAATGTTGAGGAAACCAAGTCCCGCAAAGCCTGCGGTATCATTGATCTTATTGAGAACCTGTGTCGCCACCGTCACGCTCTGATTTGCGATCTGCTTGCCTATATCTGTCCCGTTGACGACAGGGCCGCCGCTCGCGCCGCCTGTGAGGTTAACCGTTTTGGGGACATACTCGTCCGGCATTGTCAGCGTGACGTCGCGGTTAAGAGCCGCGCCGTCTGTGTAGGTCAGGATGTCTGCTGGAAGAATCAGGCGCCCAGTGCGTGCCCTGGAAGTATCTGTGTTGGCCTCCTTTGTAAATTTGACTGTAAATCCGGTCTTATCTGCATCGGTGGTTACCGAAGTGACCGAAGCGCCCGCAAAGGCGCCGTCAAAGCTTACGTCACCCTGGGTCAGCCGTTTGCTGAGCTTTCCGCCATCAATATTGACAACGGCTGTGTAGGAGGGTTTGTCTGCCTGGGGATCATCGACAGTAATGCCATCTCCGGCAAGGGCCAGAAACACCGTCTCTACCGGCACGCTCACCGTCAGATCCGTCGCTGTCACATTACAGGCAGACTCCAGAGTAAGGTTTCCTGCCGATTCAGACATCACCGCATCCTCTGGAAGCTTTAGCATAAAGTCTGCCTGGGCCGGCGTTTTGGGGTCAACGCTCAGCGATACCACTGTCGCGGTGTCAAAGGCGCCGCCCAGGTGCAGATTGTTAAGCTGGTTTTTGCTTCCGGCCAAAGTCTGATAGTACCAGTCTGTATCCTTTATGCCGGTGACCGTCAGTGTTCCGCTGATATAACGGGCGTCGGCATGGAGACTTTTTTGGGTTTTGGCGCTTTCCAGTCCGTCCTGGGTTACGGCCTCTTTTAAATTGGTGACGACAAGGTCAGCAACCCCATCAATCGTGTCTGCTGCCTGCAGCTGTATTGGCTGATTCTCGGCTCCCGATGGCTTTGTCAGGTCAACCGCCTCACCAGCGAGTGCCACTGGACTGCCACCCAGTACCAGAGTTAAGATGAGCAGAAAAGCCATACATCTCTTAAGTCGAAGTGTTCTTTTCATGGTAGGACCTCCTCTTTAAAACGTTTAATTAATTCTTATTATATAAAATATACCAAAAAAATCAATGGCCTGTGCACCAATAGGCGGTTAAACACCATCAATGGTAGCACAGGCTATCAAACCCGCTGCCTGAACTTACCGGGATGCCGGATTTTCCTTCACCGTAATCCCCAGCTGGGAAAGCCTGTCCATAATGTGTGTTTTAGTCTCCCGATAGTGCTGCTTGGGAATTGGAATATCAATTCCATCACACAGAAAAACAGAGCTGTATGCCAGGTGGTCCACATAGTTCAGGTTAATGATAAAGCTGCGGTGGACCCTTAAAAACGCATTCGGAAGCCGTTCTGCCAGGGCAGTGATCGATTCATCGACCTGAATTCGGTCGCTCACGCGGCAGATCATGCAGTGGTGCTTAAAGGCCTCGATGAAAAGAATACTGTGGGTTTCCAGAATATATGGCCGCTTACGGATATGCACCTCAAGCTTTTGGGAATCCCGCTGTTTTGCATCAATTTGTTTTTGCATGTAGCGGTAAGTTTCCCGGCCACAGGCATAGGGGAACACCTCCCCTTCCTGAAGCACATCCCATTCGTTGGAAACATGCAGGTGTACCACACGCCAGCCCCCGGACTGCTTTTGATAGACGAAGGTAAGCCGCTGGTTTTGCTTAAGGACATAGCCTGTCTTCGGGTCTGTATAGGCATTCAGGCGGCCGGTCACAATGACGGTATCCGTTGTTCTGTAGGTAACCTCACAGTCCACCCCTTCTGAACAGATGGGCACATCCTGTTCACGCTCAAGTACCGCGCGCATTGCTTTTTTCCCATGGATATACTGGTTCTGCAGGGCCCCGATCCACAGCACATGCTCATCCATATGCCGCATCACAAACTCCAGATCCCGCTTACCATGCGCTTTCATAATTCTCTCAGTCAGCACGATGAGGTCATCGGGCTGACAGTTCTGCGTTTTATCCTGTTTGGTATTCTTTTTTTCTCCCATACACATCGCCTCCTTTCGGCGTATAATATCAAAAAAGCGCAGGGGCTCTGAACGGCTGCTCAGAGACCACATGCGCTTATTTTATTGTCTGTTTCAGGCGTGGGGCATCTCGATACTGATGTCACGACCTGTCATAGGTTTTATTCAAAATCTTAGCCAGGTACTGCCCTGTATAGGATTCCTTCACTTTGGCGACTTCCTCCGGGGTCCCTGTGCATACAATCGTTCCGCCGCCGTCGCCGCCCTCTGGCCCCAGGTCGATAATATGGTCGGCGACCTTTATCATGTCCAGCTGATGCTCGATCACCACCACTGTACTGCCGGTATCGGCCAGGCGCTGCAGTACGTCGATCAGCCTTGCGACATCCGCCATATGAAGCCCCGTGGTCGGTTCGTCCAGAATATAAAGGGTGCGGCCCGTGTTGCGCTTTGAGAGCTCTGTGGCAAGCTTGATGCGCTGCGCTTCCCCGCCGGAAAGCTGTGTAGACGGCTGTCCCAGCTTCACATAGCCAAGCCCCACGTCATAGAGGGTCTGCATTTTATTGCGGATATTGGGCAGATGCTCGAAAAATTTCAGGGATTCCTCAACCGTCATATCCAGCACATCCGCGATGTTTTTCCCTTTATACTTAACCTCCAGCGTCTCGCGGTTATACCGCTGTCCGTGGCACACCTCGCAGGGTACATAGACATCAGGCAGAAAATGCATCTCGATTTTGAGTATTCCGTCACCGCTGCATTTTTCACAGCGGCCGCCCTTGACATTAAAGCTGAAGCGTCCCTTTTTATAGCCCCTGGCCTTGGCCTCAGGTGTCTTGGCAAAAAGGTCACGGATCATGTCAAACACACCGGTATAGGTCGCTGGATTGGATCTTGGGGTACGCCCGATGGGGGACTGGTCAATGGCGATGACCTTATCAATCTCATCCAATCCCTCGATGCTTTTGTATTTTCCAGGCTTCTTAAAGCTGCGGTACAGCTTCTGGGAAGCGCCCTTATACAAAATTTCATTGACCAGGGTGCTCTTTCCTGAGCCGGAAACACCGGTGACACAGATAAATTTGCCCAGCGGGAAGGAAACGTCAATGTTCTTCAGATTGTTCTGAGACGCGCCCTTAATGGTGATGGCCGTGCCTTTACCGTCCCGGCGCTCCTTTGGCACCTCAATCTGCTTTTTGCCGCTCAGATACTGGCCGGTAATCGACTCAGGCACCTTCTTGATATCCTCAACGGTTCCCTCGGCAATGATCTCGCCGCCATGAACGCCCGCTCCGGGGCCAATATCCACAATCCAGTCGGCTTCCTCCATGGTCTCATCATCATGCTCCACCACCACCAGGGTATTGCCGAGATCGGTGAGGCGGCGCAGGGTTTTCAGCAGCTTCTGGTTATCCCGCTGATGCAGCCCGATACTGGGTTCGTCCAGTACATAGAGCACCCCCACAAGTCCGGAACCGATCTGGGTGGCCAGGCGGATACGCTGGGATTCGCCGCCGGAAAGGGTGCCTGCAGCACGGGAAAGGGTCAAGTATTCCAGACCAACGTCCTGGAGGAATTTCAGGCGCGCGTTGATCTCAATAAAAATCTGTTCGCCTATCATCTGTTCTGTCTCTGTGAGATGCATCTTTGAAAAGAAGCCCAAAAGCTCTTTGACCGACATATCCGTAAGGTCAATAATATTTTTATCCTGTACCGTTACCGCAAGGCTTGTGGGGTTCAGGCGCTTCCCTTTACACTTTGGACAGGGAATCTCAGACATATATTTATCGATAAGGCTGCGCATACCCTCGGAGTGGGTTTCCTGATAACGGCGCTCCATATTGTTGACAAGGCCTTCAAAGGTCGTGGTATAGGTGCCCGAAAACTTGCCCTCATACTCGATTTCCAGAATTTCATCCGAGCCGTACAAAAGCTCCTGAAGAAAAGCGTCCGGCGCTTCTGTCAGGGGCTGGTCCAGGGTAAAATTGTATTTTTTCGCAATGGCGCGTATGAGATTGACCATGATTTTCGAGTCATTTTTCAGCCCGAAAAACTTGATGGCCCCCTGTTCAATGGACAGGCTTTTGTCTGGAATCAGCAAGTCCGGGTCAATTTCCTTGTGGAAACCGAGTCCGTGGCACTCGGAACACATCCCAAAGGGGTTGTTGAAGGAAAATGTCCGGGGCTCCAGCGTATCCATGGCAATGCCGCAGTCTGGACAGGACAGCTTTTCGCTGAAAAGCTGCTGTTCGCCGCCGATCACATCACAGATCACCAGGCCGTTTGCCAGATGCAGGGCTGTCTCGATGGAGTCGGTCAGGCGTTTGGTCATGTTTTCCTTGCTCTTAAGGCGGTCAACCACCACCTCAATGCTGTGCTTTTTATTTTTTTCCAGCTCGATGTCTTCACTGGTTTCTCTGGACTCGCCGTCTACGATCAGACGGACATAGCCCTCCTTTTTCAAATGGTCCAGCAGCTTTTTATGCTGCCCCTTCTCACCGCGCACCACCGGCGCCAGAATCTGAAACCGGGTGCCGGGCTCCAGAGCCTGAACGGTGTCCACAATCTGGTCCACACTCTGCGACTCAATAACCTTGCCGCATTTTGGGCAGTGGGGAATGCCAATACGGGCATAAAGCAGACGGAAATAGTCATATATTTCCGTCACTGTCCCAACAGTCGAACGGGGGTTCCGGTTGGTGGTTTTCTGGTCAATGGAAATGGCCGGTGACAGGCCGTCAATGCTCTCCACATTGGGCTTCTGTGTCTGGCCTAAAAACTGCCTCGCGTAAGCAGAAAGGGACTCGACGTAGCGTCTCTGCCCTTCGGCGTAAATGGTATCAAAAGCCAGCGAGGATTTTCCCGATCCGCTGAGACCGGTCAGCACCACCAGCTGGTCTCTCGGTATCTTCACATTAATATTTTTAAGGTTGTGCTCCTTGGCACCCTTGACGTCTATGTATTTCATTTATTTCCTTTCAGTTCTTTAATCCGGTCACGCAGCGCAGCGGCCTTTTCAAACTCAAGATTTTCCGCAGCGGTCAGCATTTCTGCTTCGAGGTTCATGATTTCAGCTTCCACATCCATCACCTCGTCTTCCACCACATAGGAAGCCTGATCCTCAGCGACCTTTGTCACCTCGAGGGAATCGTGGATTTCTTTGTGGACAGACTGCGGAATAATACCGTGGGCCTCGTTGAATTCACTCTGGATTTTCCGCCGGCGGTTGGTTTCGGTGATGGCATAATCCATGGACCTGGTAATTCTGTCCGCGTACATAAGCACCTTGCCCTCCACATTTCTGGCCGCGCGGCCGATGGTCTGGATGAGTGAGGTTTCTGATCGCAGATAGCCTTCCTTGTCCGCATCCAGGATCGCGACCAGTCCAACCTCTGGCAGGTCCAGCCCTTCTCTTAAAAGGTTAATACCGACCAAAACGTCAAACTCGCCCATGCGCAGCTCCTTGAGGATTTTTGTCCGCTCGATGGTGTCAATGTCGGAGTGCAGGTAGTTGACCCGAATGCCGTTTTCCTTGAAATACTGGGTCAGATCCTCCGCCATTTTTTTGGTGAGTGTGGTCACCAGCACCCGGTTTCCCTTGGATACCGTCTCATTGATCTCACTCATCAAATCGTCGATCTGTCCCTTGATGGGCCGCACAAAGATTTCAGGGTCGATGAGGCCGGTGGGGCGGATGATCTGTTCGACGGTCTGTTCGCTGTGTTCTTTTTCATACTTGCTCGGTGTGGCCGAGGTAAAAACAATCTGATTGATTTTCCCTTCAAACTCCTCAAAGTTGAGCGGGCGGTTATCATAGGCAGACGGGAGCCTGAAGCCATAATCCACCAGATTTTGTTTTCTGGCCCTGTCGCCTGAGGACATGCCGCCAATCTGCGGAATGGACACATGGGACTCATCCGCGAAGATTAAAAAGTCCTTTGGGAAATAGTCGATCAGCGTATAGGGCGGCGCTCCTGGAGGCGAGCCGTTAATGTAGCGTGTATAGTTCTCGATGCCGTTGCAGTAGCCCATCTCCTTGAGCATTTCCAGGTCATAGTTGGTCCGCTGCAGAATGCGCTGCGCCTCCACCAGCTGATTATGCCCGGTAAAATAATCATACCGGTCTGCCAACTCGTCACGGATACCTTTGATGGCCACATCCAGCTTTTCGGGCGTGGTGGTATAGTGTGAGGCTGGAAAAATGGAAACATGGCTGAGCTCACCGGTGATCTCGCCTGTAATGGTGTCGATCTCGGTAATCCGGTCGATTTCATCGCCGAAAAACTCCAGCCGAACGGCCTTCCCTGAGGATGCCGCCGGATAAATCTCCAGAATATCGCCCCTTACCCTGAAATTATTACGCTCGAAGGCAATATCGTTGCGGGTATACTGGATATCCACCAGCTTCCGGATAACCGCGTCGCGGTCCTTTTCCATGCCCGGACGCAGAGAAAGTACCAGATTTTCGTAATCAATAGGACTCCCAAGTCCGTAGATACACGATACACTGGCCACCACAATTACGTCCCGGCGTTCAAAAAGCGCCGCTGTGGCCGAGTGGCGCATTTTATCAATCTCATCATTGATGGAGGAGTCCTTTTCAATATAAAGGTCGGAATGCGGCACGTAGGCCTCCGGCTGGTAATAATCATAATAAGATACAAAATATTCCACTGCATTTTCCGGAAAAAAGCTCCGGAACTCGTTGGCGAGCTGGGCCGCCAGCGTTTTATTGTGGGCGATGATCAGCGTCGGCTTCTGGACAGCTTCGATCACCTTGGCCATGGTATAGGTTTTACCAGAACCGGTGACGCCCAAAAGGGTCTGAAATTTCATCCCTTTATCAATGCCGTCGGCCAGTTCCCGGATGGCCTTTTCCTGGTCGCCCTTTGGTTCATAGTCGGACACTACTTTAAATGGTTTCATTCAATCACCTTTGTAACCCTTCAATCCAAGAAACATGTGTTCTCTTATTGTACCACTTCTGTCGGTTTTGTCAATGGGAATCAGTTCAATATAGCAGAAAAAAGGATCGAAGTTTTAAAACTCCGATCCTCCCCTCCTGTTTACTTACCCTTTAAAATCTCAAGTGCCTTCTGAAGCTGTAAATCCTGGTCTTCCGGGACGTTCAGCGTGTTCTTATAGGCCTCGTTCTGGGAAACAGCCACGTCGGGCGTCAGGCCCTTTTCGTTAATGTTCCGGCCGTTCGGTGTAAAGTATTCCGCATTGGTGAGCTTGTAGCCGCTCTTATCCTTGAGGGGCACAACCTCCTGGACAATGCCTTTACCGAATGTTTGTGTTCCTATAAGCTGTCCAGCCCCGGTATCCTGTATCGCCCCAGACAGGATCTCGGAGGAGCTGGCGGTTCCTTCGTTAACGAGTACGGCCATCGGCAGGTCCAGCTTCACCTCCCCGGTCGAGGTATAGTCCTTCCGGCTGCCGTCTTTGTCAACCGTGTAGACCACCGTCGTATCGCCCAGCAGCCGGTCTGCCACTGCCACCGCGGAGGTAACCACACCGCCGCCGTTATAGCGAAGATCAATAATGAGCCCGCTGATATGCTGGCTCAGAAGATTTTCAAGCTCAGCGTTAAAATCCTCAGAGGTTTTATTGGTAAATTCCGAAATAGAAATATAGCCAATGCCGTCAATGACTTTGGAGTCCACTGTTGGGGTGTCAATGCTCTGACGCGTCAGGTTAAAGGTCTGTTCCTGTCCGTCCCTCAGTACGGTTACCTCCACCTCAGTGCCCGGATCGCCGCGCATCAGGCTTACGGTGTACTCGGATCCCTTTCCGCTGACATCCTCACCGTTTACCTTGACGATTTTGTCACCAATCTGCATTCCCGCATCCCCCGCCGGGGTGTTCTTGTAGGGGGTAACCACTGTGGTCGTCGCGCTTTCATCCTCAGTCACGACCACGCCAATGCCGCTGTAGGTGCCTGTTGAGCTTTCCATCAGCTTCTGAAATTCTTCCTCAGTATAATAGCCGCTGTAGGGGTCTCCTGTGGACTCAAACATGCCCTTCATGGCCCCTTCCATCAGGGTCGTATCATCAATATCTTTATAATATTCCTTATCGATATGACCTTTTAAGCTTACCAGTTTTTTAAGTCCATCGGCCATTTCTGTACTGTCAACATTTAAAATCACCTTATTGCCCAGCGCTACATTGGCGCCTGTTGTCAGGCAAAAGGTTAAAATATTTGTAACAATAAGCGCTATTACCGCAATAACGATGAGCTTTTTTCTCTGCCCTTTATCCATTGTCAATCCTTTCAAATCAATTTGAGTCAATACTTACCTGAAAAGAATACACTAAAAGCCTTAAATAAACAATAAAAAAGGAAAGAACCGGACGATTCTTTCCAAATTCTGTCAATATTTTAATAATAGATGTAATCCCATGGATCTACAGGTGTGACGTTATTCGCAAAGTAGCTCAGATGCAGATGTGGTCCGGTAGAATTGCCTGTACTGCCCACATAGCCGATGATATCGCCCTGGTTGACACGCTGGCCGTAAGACACATTATAACCGCTTAAATGGCCAAATAACAGGGTATCGCCATTGTCCATGGCCACCATGATACAGTTGCCATAGCCGCCATACCAAGATGCCTTCGTTACATAACCGCCAGCCGGTGCATGGATCGGTGTGCCTGTGGAGGCGGCAATGTCCATTCCTCCGTGATTGGTGGAGCCAATACCGTTGGTATCGGAAGCTGGACGGTAGCCAAACCAGCTGGTAATGGTGTAGTTGCCTGGCAACGGCCACATAAAGCCGCTGGAAACTACGACGTTACCGCCGCCGGAGGAGCCGCTGTCCGCATCGCTGCCGGAACCGCCAGAACCATTCTGGGCCGCCTGCTCTCTCTCTGCTTCTTCCTGTGCTCTCTGGGCTGCCAGAGCTTCAGCTTCCTGCTGAGCGATTACTGCCAGCTCTGCATCGGCCTGTTTCAGGATTTCATCCTGCTTATTAACCTCTGCCTGATACTGCTGTACTACCTGTTGGTTCTTAGCTAACAGCTCATCCTTCTGAGCCTTGACACTTTGCTGGCTTTGCAGGGCAGTTTCCTGATCTGCCTTTGCCTGCTCTACCTGTGCTTTGTTTGTCTCAATGGTTTCTTTTTTCTCTTCTACCTCCGCACGGGTTTTTTCCAGTGCTGTTGCGCAGTCTTTATCGGCCTGCACGATGGATTTCATCATATCCGCCTTGGCGATGAAATCCGCGAAGTCTGTGGCTGAGAAAAGAACCTGCATATAGCCTTCGTTCCCGTACATATACATGACACGGACACGTTCTTTTAATTCTTCTTCCTGTTTGGCCTGTTTTTCTTCGGCCGCTTCCAGCTCGGCTGTGGTTCTTTCCAGATTAGCGGTCAGATCATTGATCTGTCCGTCCAGAGTACTGATCTGGCCGTTGATCCTGTCGATCTCTGCGTTAGCCTTGCTGATTTCAGTCTGAATCCCTTCGATGGTGTTCTGGGTCATATCCACCTGGTACTGGGCAGCCTCTTTTTTTGCAGACGCGTCGTCTTTTTGCTGCTGCAATTCGTCTTTTGTGGCTGCGTAAACCGGAGAAATAAATAAAGATAAACAAAATAATGCCGTTACAATTAAAGAAATTTTCTTCTTCATTTTCTGAAGTCCCCTCCTGTTTTTTATACGTCTAAGAATTTTCGAATAGCGAACACACTGCCTACCGCACCGATGACCACACCATAAACTGTAAAGAAAAAGATCAGCTGACCCATTACCTGATCCGGTGTCGCCAATGCTGAGGTCATGGGAAGCAGTACACTGCCGCCGAGCATGCCCAATATATAGTAATAAGCCAAACGCACGATCATCACAGCCATAACGGCCGCAATCAGCCCCAGAAAAGTTCCCTCCAGGACAAATGGCGTTCTTATATATGCGTCGGTCGCGCCGACATATTTCATGATACCAATCTCCTTCCGGCGTGCAAACACCGTGAGCTTGATGGTATTATAAATCAAAAATAATGAAATGACTGACAGGACAATCAGCACAACGATGCTCATTGTATTGGCAAAATGGTTAAAATTCAGCAGAGCGTTGATATACTCCTCGCCGTATTTTACGTATTCGACCCCTTTGTCCTGATAAGTCAGAGCAAAAGCCTTAACATCGTCCATGCTTTCCGAGTCTTTTACCTGAATGATAAAAGAGGCGGGCATGGGGTTGTTCTCGGAACTGAAATCACTGAGAAGACCTGTGTAGTCGTCCAGTGAGCTTGAAAAATTTTCCAGAGCCTCGTCCTTTGTTTCAAAACGAACCTCAGAAATGAGAGGATTGGCCTTGAGATCCCGTTCCAGGCTGGCGCGCTGTTCTTCAGTGTAGTCTACCTTCAGAAAAATTTTCATTTCCAGCTGGGATTCCACATTCGCCGTCGCCTGACGGATATTGATGGTAAGCACCAGAAAGATTCCCAAAATGATCAGCGCTGCAATGATGGAAAAAACAGCCGCAATACTCATAAGACTGTTTCGCTGCATGCTCTGTGCTGTATCGCGGAGGATCGTCCGGGGCATTGTTTTCCAGTGATTACTTCGCATTGCGGTACCGTCCTTTGACGTCATCGCTGGTGAGATAGCCATTTTCCAAGGTTAATACCCTTTTTTTCATAATATTAACCATCTCACTGTCATGGGTTACAACTACCACAGTGGTGCCATGCTTGTTAATCTCTTCCAGAATACGCATGATATCACGCGATGTCACAGGGTCAAGGTTCCCTGTCGGTTCGTCACAGATCAGAATACTTGGGTTGTTAATAATGGCTCTGGCGATAACAACACGCTGCTGTTCCCCGCCGGAGAGCTCATTGGGATAATGGTTTGCCCGATGTGAAAGCCCGACCATTTCCAATGCCAGCGGCACCTTTTTGCGGATCTTGCGCTCGGGCCGGCCAATGATCTCCATGGCGTAAGCCACATTTTCATACACACTTTTATTTTCAAGCAGACGGAAATCCTGGAAAACCACGCCCAGCTTTCTTCTAAGATAAGGAATCTCCTTTTTGGAAAGCTTGGAAATATCATGACCCTTGATCTTAACCGTCCCGGTACTCGCGTCGATTTCGCGGAGCAAGAGCTTGATAAAGGTAGACTTCCCGGCGCCGCTTCGGCCAACCAGAAATACAAACTCGCCCTTATCAATAAACAGGTTTACATTTTTTAAGGCGTCTTTTTCATTTTTATCATACGTTTTTGTAACATTTATAAATTCAATCATTCAATCATCTTCCTAGCAGCTTGGTCTTTTGGCAGTTGCCAATGATGCTGTACAGTTTATTTTATACTTTTTAACGCACAAAAACAAGATTTTCTATCCAAGTTTTATCTAAAAGTATTCAAATTATTACTCGAATGCATTAATTATACACAAAACGGTCACGCTTTGCCTTAATTTTTGGATACTTTATATCCTTTTTAAGAAACAAAAAGATAAAGGATCACAACTTTTCAGCTGTGATCCTCTGTTTTAAACTTCCGCTTTTAATTTTTCTGCGACGTCGGTTTTTTCCCAGGGTAAATCCAGGTCGTTTCTGCCAAAATGACCATAAGCGGCCACCTGCTTGTAGATCGGTTTCCTCAGGTCAAGATTCTTGATGATGGCGGCTGGTCTTAGATCAAAATGCTTTCTTACCAGCTCTGCAATTTTATCGTCGGCAACCTTGCCGGTTCCAAAGGTATCAACAAAAACGGATACCGGTTCAGCCACACCGATGGCATAGGCAAGCTGGACCTCACATTTATCCGCCAGCCCTGCCGCCACAATGTTTTTGGCAACGTAACGGGCTGCGTAAGCCGCAGAGCGGTCAACCTTTGTCGGATCCTTTCCTGAGAAAGCACCGCCGCCATGGCGTCCGTATCCACCATAGGTATCTACGATAATTTTACGTCCGGTTAAGCCGGCGTCACCCTGCGGTCCGCCGATGACAAAACGGCCGGTCGGGTTGATAAAATATTTAGTATTTTCATCCAAAAGTGATGGGTCAATTACGGGTTTAATAACTTTTTCGATCATATCCTCACGGATAGTAGCAGCGTCCACATCTGCGCTGTGCTGAGTGGAGATGACCACGGTGTCCACTCTGGTGGGTACGCCGTCGTTGTACTCAACGGTCACCTGAGATTTTCCATCTGGTCTCAGGTAATCGACAACACCCTGTTTGCGTACATCAGATAGCTTTTTAGCCAGCTTGTGCGCCAGAGAGATTGGCATTGGCATGAGCTCTGGTGTTTCGTTGCACGCAAAGCCGAACATCATGCCCTGGTCCCCAGCGCCGGTAGCCAGGTCTTCTTCTTCCAGCTTTCCTTCCTTTGCTTCAAGGGCCTTGTCAACGCCCATGGCAATATCTGAGGACTGTTCGTCAATGGAGGTTAAAACCGCGCAGGTTTCACAGTCGAAGCCATATTTCGCCCGGTCATAGCCGATACCGCGGATGGTTTCACGGACAATTTTGGGAATGTCTGCATAACAGTTGGTGGTGATTTCGCCCGCCACTAAAACCAAACCGGTTGATACGGACGTTTCACAGGCAACGCGGGCCATTGGGTCCTGTTCGATGATCGCGTCCAGCACCGCATCGGAGATCTGGTCACAGATTTTATCCGGATGGCCTTCAGTAACGGATTCTGAGGTAAATAATTGTTTCATCATTCGCTCCTTAAAAATTTGTATTGTCGTAATTCTATTTACCCTTGATAAAGATCACAGATTTTTCAAATCCTTAAATAAAATGAACCCCATGCGCGCATGGGGTTAGATTCGTTCAAAAACCCCATCATTACAGTTTAACTGCAGGTATTGGCACCATGCTTATGCTGGTTGCCGGGTTTCATCGGGCCTGTCCCTCCACCTCTCTGGATAGGTAAATATTCAATTACTTGTAATAGGATAAACCTACAGGGCAATTTTGTCAAGCCCCTTTCATTAAAAAAACAAAAGAGCTTATCCCTTCATCCGCTTTTCAATAACATTAATATCCTTTGGAATCTGCGGCGACAGGTTTTCCGGCCCGTTTTCTGTCACGAGTATATCATCCTCGATCCGCACGCCCATCCCCATTTCGGCAATGTAAAGACCGGGCTCGCAGGTGATGACCATGCCAGGCTCCAGGATGTATTCCCGCTTATCGTTGGTGTCGTGGGTATCCAGCCCCAGCGAATGGCCGATACCGTGGTAATAGAATTCATTGATGTCCTTATTTTTAGGCACGATGTTGTTTTTTAAACATTTCTCAAGAAAAATATCCTTGGTTGCCTGTTGGATATCCAGCATTTTTGCACCGGGCTGGTACATCTGGATCAGCTCTCTCTGGGCCTCGAGAACCATATTGTAGACCGTGGCCTGTTCATCGGTATATGTTCCTGAAACCGGGAAGGTTCGGCTGATATCGCCGCAATAGCCCTTGTAGCGGGCCCCCAGGTCCAGAAGCACCATGTCGCTTCCCTTCATGGTCGCCTGGTTTTTAATATAATGCAGCACCGTAGCGCTTTTTCCTGAGGCCGCAATAGTCTGGAAGGAAACTCCCTGGGCGCCCATCATATTGATGGTATATTCAAAAACCGCCTGAATCTGGTATTCCTTCATATCCGGTTTCAGATTTTCAAGAATAGCGTCAATCCCCTTCGCAGTTATCTCAATGGCATCACGCAGCGCCTGGACTTCCTCGGGCTTTTTAATCAGCCGCATGGCGGTCAGATAGGGCTGAAGATTTTGAAGCTCCATATCCGCGAACAGCAGCTTGATCTGCGGGTCGCTGGTTGCAAAACTCTGGTGCTTGGGCATGGTAAAATCGAAATACAGGTTATCAAAACGGGTTTCCTGTAAAATAAAAGACTCCAGCTCAGTATTATAGCGAACATCTTTAATGCCAGACAACGCCTGAGCTTCTTCAATACTGATCTTAGCACCTACCCATTTTTCCTTGAAGGGGTCTGGCTCATCAATGAATAAACACTCCGAAACCTCGCCGCCTGCATCCTTTTTCATCAAAAGGGTCACATCAGGCTCCTCAATGCCGGTCAGATAATAAAAGTTGTTATCGGTATAAAAGGGATAGTCCGCGTCCAAAGACTGCTGAACTGCCCGTCCAGAATAGATGATCGCCAGGCTTTCCGGCTCCAGCTTTTCGCCTAATTCCCTGCGGGTTTGTCTATAAAAATTCTGTGATAATGGCATTTTCACACTTCCTTTTTCATTATTTTGTCACTAAGGTCTATTGTAAACATAAAAAAGACCAAATTCAATACTGAATTTGATCTTAGTCTGTCAAAAAACCTGAGAGACGAAACCTTTTACCTAAGGAAGACAAAAGCGTTCTGCGGACGCTACCCTCTCACCGGCAGCTTATTGACTAAAGCAAATGCTTTATCTCACCAGTGTCCGGCTATTACGGTAGTACCGCACGATTCCTGGCCGTTATTCACAGCGCTGAATTTGATCTTTAGGCAAAACTGGCAGCGCTTTTCACCACGCCTCTTTTTTATTACAATATATACTTTTCTAAAAGCCAGGCCACACCATCCTCGTCATTGGTTTTCTCACCAACAATATCGGCATGCTTCTTAACGCTGTCCATGGCGTTTTTGACCGCCATCCCAAGCCCGGCGCCTTCGATCATCGGAATATCATTCTCGCTGTCCCCAATACAGGCCATTTCATCGGTTGCAATGCCATAAAGCCCGGCCAACTCCGTAAGGGCCGCGAATTTGTTCAGGCTCTCCATGGTGATTTCCATGAGATTTCGCCCTGCGTGAAAAGTGATGGTCCCATCACAGCGGATCGACTGGATCCGCTCAAGCTCTTCCTCAGACTGATAGGAAAACACAAACTTAAGGGCATTTTCGATTGCCGAAAGATCCTCCAGCTGTTCAATATACGGCCGGCGCACACCGGGCACCTTTCCATAGACTCGGCACAGCGGCTGGTCTGGTATATCATAAAACATATTGTGGCTCGTGGCCACAAAGCAGGGCACCTTGAGCTCCCGGGTCTGGCTTAAAACGCTGAGATACCGGCTTTTGTCAATGGCGCCCATTACCTTTAAAATTTTATCCTCATTAAAAATTGTCCCACCGCCGTCGCCGACGTGGTATTCTTTTTCGAGCCCCAGTCCAACATTCTTAATGAACACCAGCTGTGATTCATTGAACCGTCCGCTTGCTGTAACCACCCGGATTCCCCTGTCCATACACGCCTTCAGCGCTTCCCGGTTTTTGCGGGAAATCTGCTTGTCTGTTGTCAGAAGGGTGTCGTCGAGATCAAGGGCAATCAAACGAACCATATCATCATCCCCCAACGGCCATAAGGCCAAGGGCACACAATGCTGTTACAATCACACCTGCGATGGCTGAGCCCAGAATAACTGACAGCATGCCGCGCTTAAAGTCCATCTCAATGAGCGACGCGGCAAGACAGCCTGTCCAGACGCCAGTACCCGGCAGAGGAATGGCCACGAAAATCATCAATCCCCAAAATTTGTATTGTGTGATTTTCTGTGACTTTTTCATCCCTCTTGTATGCAGCCAGTTGGCGAAAGGGCCGAAAATCTTGGTACCGCGCATCCATTTTAAGACCGCCGGTAAAAACAGCAGTATAAAAGGCGCCGGAATAATGCTTCCAAGCCAGGATAACAGAAAAACCTGTAAATAAGGCATATGCAGCACCAGGGTTCCCCATGGAATCGCACCTCTGAGTTCAACAATCGGGATGGCTGAAATAATGAAAACCTCCAGCCAGTCAGGTAAAAAAGCAAAAAAATTAATAATCGCCTGGGACATTCGTTTCTCCTTTGTTTTTAATCATCTTTATCAAAACTTAAGCATTTCCAATATCGGAATATGCAATTTAAAATTATAACATTAATTTCTATCCGAAACAACTATAAAGGCGACTGACAAGCTTTCCAAAAGTTTTATTTTCAGCTAAAAACCTGATGCAAAATTTGTTTTTTCCTTTGTATAATGGTAAAATACCAGTAGTTTGTTATATAAAGGAGACATCATGAAAAAGATCCTCGGACCTTTGCGAAGAGCAGTTGAAAAATACGAAATGATACGCCCGGGCGACCGCATTGCAGTAGGCCTGTCTGGTGGTAAAGACAGCACTGCGCTGCTGGTCGCCATGAAGCGCTTTCAATATTTCTCACCAGTTCCCTTTGAACTGGAGGGCATTACCCTGGATATGGGCTTTGGCGGAATGGACTTTGAACCCTTGGTTCAGCTCTGCGCTGAGCTGGACATTCCCTACACCATCAAAAAAACACAGATTGGCCCCATTGTTTTTGAGGCCCGGCAGGAAAAGAATCCCTGCGCACTCTGCGCCAGAATGAAGCGCGGCGCACTGCACGACCTGGCCATTGAGCGGGGCTGCCGCAAAATTGCCCTCGGCCACCATGCCGATGACGCCATCGAGACCTTTTTCCTGAGTCTTTTTTATGAGGGCCGCATCAATACCTTTTCACCGGTAACCTATCTTGACCGGAAAGATATCACCCTGATCCGTCCCTTAATCTTTGTTAAGGAAAAGGATATTATCTATAATCCTGAGATCAAAGAGCTGCCCGTCATTAAAAGCACCTGCCCCGCCGACGGCCATACCAAACGTGAGGACATGAAGGATATGATGAAAGAGCTCCGAAAGACCATTCCAGAGTTGGATGACCGCATCCTGAAAGCCATCCAGAACAAAGAACAGTTCCACCTGTGGTTCTGATCACTTTTACGACACATTATATTACATGATATTTATATAGAAGGAGAACAGCATGAACGAAAAAATTTTAGTTGTCGATGACGAAGCCGCCATCGTAGATTTAATCAAAATGGAGTTAGACTTTGAGGGCTATCAGGTAGAGACCGCCTATGATGGCCAGGAGGCCATCGAAAAGGCCCAGAGCTTTGAGCCGGACCTCATTGTCCTGGACATCATGCTGCCCAAGGTCAATGGCTACGATGTCTGCAAAACCCTGACGCCGATGATGGATGTTCCCATCATTCTTTTAACTGCTAAAACCGATATTATCGACAAGGTTCTCGGCCTTGAGCTGGGCGCTGATGATTACCTGACCAAGCCCTTTGACAACCGCGAGCTGCTGGCGCGTATCAAGGCCCATCTCCGCCGCGCTACCAAGGCCCCAGCCGCCAAAAAGACCGATGCCGTTATCAAGAATGGACCTCTCAGCATCATGCCGGATGAACGGACCGTTTTGCTTGACGGCAAGGAAGTACACCTAACGCCAAAGGAATTCGACCTTTTGTATCTGCTGGCCTCCAATCTCGAGCAGGTCTTTCCACGGGATACCCTGCTTGAAAAAATCTGGGGCTACGATTATTACGGCGATACCCGGACCGTCGACATGCACGTCCAGCGTATCCGCCGCAAGATTGATACGCAGCCCAATAAATTTATCCAAACCGTTTTTGGGATCGGATATAAAATGAGGAAAATCTAATGCAAATGACTTACCGGGGGCGAATGATTGTTTACAACATCGCCCTTTTTATCGCTACCTTTATCATTGTTATTTTCTGCGTGATCCAGGGGGTTACCTACTACTATATCAACCAGGCTAAGGATAAGCTCGGGGTGATGAGTCAGGACGCCGTGCTCTACATCGGACAGGAGCTAAAGGCCAGTTCCTCCGAGGCGGCCAATGAGACCCGCTATATTGACAACAGCCTGGCCTTCAGCAAAAGTATTGCCCAGCTCGAAAACAGCCGTGTTATTCTTTTCGACGCTGCCGGCAGCGCCATCGCGGACTCTGTCTCAATCCCCGATAATCAATTCCTGAGTAATGAGATTGAGCTTTCCCGTCAAAAGGACAGCCCGGTTATGACCTTAAAAAATATCGACAACGCCAGTGTTCTTTATTATGTGTCGCCAATTGAGATCGACAATAATTTTCTTGGCTACGTCGGTTTTATTTATTCACTGGACAATATGGACTCCTTCCTCAGTCTGTGCACGCTTTTGTTTGTCATCGGCGGGATTCTCGGCCTGACTATTCTGGTTGTGGTCACCTTATCCTTTTCGAAGCATTTTGTCCAGCCCATCAAGGACCTGACCCGCATCTCAAGCGAAATTAACAAGGGTAACTACAATGTCATGGTTCACTACAGCCGGGATGATGAGATTGGGGATCTTACCCAGGTTTTTAACAAAATGTCCCAGAATGTCAACAATGTGATCCTTCAGCTGGAATCTGAGCGTAAACGCCTCGCCAGTGTTCTGGCTTCACTCGACGATGGGCTGCTGGCCATTGATAAAAAGGGCAACATCATCACGTCCAATTCCTATATCAAAACCTACTTTAACATATCCAACCCCAAAACAATCTACGACTTCCAGTACCAGTCCTTCCTTCGGGATATGTTTGATGACCTTAAAAACGGCAAGGACCACATATCAGAGGAAATTGACTGTAACGGCCGTAACCTGCTCATTATCGGCAGCCCTATCCGGGAGGCCGGCTATGAAGAAAACTACATGATCATTATCCGTAATGTCACCGCCACCAAGCAGTTTCAGAACGAACAGAAAAAATTTATCAGCTCTGTTTCCCATGAGCTGCGGACGCCGCTGACAACCATTATCGGCTATACGGATATGCTCACCCGGAGACAGGTTGTGGACCCTGAAATTCTAAACCGTTCACTATCGACCATCAACCGCGAGGGCCATCGACTGCTGCGTCTTGTGGATGATCTGCTGAATGTGAACCAATTCGATAAAATCGAATTTGATGTTAAGAAAGCAAACCTGGACCTGCATGCCCTGCTCATCGATGTGGTTGACCAAATGCAGATTAAATCCAGTCAAAATGATATTGAGATCAATTATAAATCGGATGAAAACCTGCCGGAAATACTCGGCGACTATGATCGGCTCCAACAGCTCTTCATCAATGTCTTACACAACGCCATCAAATACTCCGACAAAGGGGATATTATCGACGTGGTCTCTACGCGCGAAGACGGCAATATTGTTGTCTCAATCCGCGATTACGGTGTTGGTATCTCCGACGTGGAAAAGGACCGCATTTTCAATGCCTTCTACCGTGTCGATGAGGACCGCGCCCGGAGTGAGGGCGAGGGTGGAGCCGGACTTGGTCTCTACCTTGTAAAACAGATCGTAGAGAAACACAATGGTACCATCCGTGTTGACAGCCAGGTCGGCGAAGGTACCAACGTGATTGTAACCTTGCCTGTCATTGAAAAAGCGCTCGCCGGAGGTGAAAAAAATGAAAAAGAATAAATGGATCGCGCTGCTTTTATTTCTCACGCTTCCCTTTTTCCTCGGTGGCTGCAGAAGCTTCCTGGTACCTCAGGATAAACCGCTGGCCCTCAACAACACACTGCTTCAGCAAAAAAACCCCCAGAGTAAAATGGAGATTCTTTCCTTTGAAAACATCGGAACAGGAACGGTTCAGGATATTTCCTACGACGGGAGCACCCTCCTGTTACTCAATACAACCGAGGCGCCGCCCATCACCTATAACATCAATTTGCTTAAGGTGAGTGAGAACGAGAACCAGCTGACCAGTTTTGTCAATTCTGAAAAGCACCAGCTTTCCGCCAAATTTGATGAATACGCCAAAGGCGTCTTCTATGTGGAAAAGGGGCTGGACACAGGAAATGAAAAATCCTCTAACCAGCTTATCTGGACCTCCATTGACAAAAGTGTTACAAAGACGATTTCCTCACCTGAGGAAAATGTCAACTCGAATATCTGTATTGTGGATGACAGCAGCGTTATTTACAGCAACTCCAATAATCAGATCGTCATGGCAACCTCAGAGGGTGACCGCCGCATTTACCACACGGTCCGCAGCATTCCCGTCCATGATATCCAGTATTATCCTAAAAATAATGCGGTGATCTTCACCGGCACAGACCCGACCGATGATCAAAAAACAAACCTGTATCTGTCTGAGATAAAAGACGGAAGTGATGAGCTCAGCTCCACTCTGATTGATGAAAATGTTATAAATTTTGATATTAACCGCCAGAATGGCAGCATTATCTATACGCAGAACTATGGCGACTCCAACCGGATCATGAGCTACAGCATCAGCAAAGGCGCTCAGCCCTCCGTTGTCAGTGAGGGGAATTTCACTTCGGCAGCGTATACGCCCAACGGGGAGAAAATTCTGTACACACAGTTTTCCAGCATCAATACCAAGACTTCCCAGTCCATCTGGATCATGGATGCAAACGGAAAAAACAAGCTGCAGATATCCGCCCCGCTCACCCTGACCTCGGCAATTATTGCACACCCCTATAAGTCCACAATCTATTTCTCTATTGAGAAAAAAAGAGAAACAGCCACCAGCGACACCAAGGGACAGCCCATTTCACAGATTTACAAAATCGACTATAACATCAACTAATCCTAACGCCCGGATATCAGCAAGGTACCCGGGCATTTTCTTTATAAATATCTGTGCACGTTTTTAACAAAAGAACGGCTGACTATGCTATAATAGGATATAATAACGAATACATTTCAGGAGGAAAATTTATTTTATGGACAGTAGCAGTCTAATAATGATGTTTGTGCTCGCACTGCTTATTTTAATGTCGGCCTATTTTTCGGCCACCGAAACAGCCTTTTCGACTTTTAACAAAATCCGCATGAAAAACATGGCAGCTGAAGGCAATAAGAAAGCAGCTCTGGTACTGAATATCAGCAAAGACTACGACAAAATGCTCTCAACCATTCTCATTGGCAACAATATTGTGAACATTACCTCAGCTTCGCTGGCAACTGTTCTTTTCACCAGACATTTTGGTGATCTGGGCGTCACCATCTCCACTGTGGTCATGACCATTCTTGTCTTGATTTTTGGAGAAATTTCCCCCAAGAGTATGGCTAAGGAGAGCCCTGAAAAGTTTTCTATTTTTTCAGCGCCGATTTTAAATTTTTTTATTTATCTTCTGACGCCCCTGACCTTTGTCTTTTCCCAATGGAAAAGACTGCTGTCAAAATTTTTCAAATCTTCTGACGGCCCCAGCATTACCGATGAGGAATTAAAAACCATTGTGGATGAAGCTCAAAACGAAGGGGTTTTGGACGAACATGAGAGCGAGCTGATCCGTTCCGCCATTGAATTTGATGACCTCAGCGCCGGGGATATTGCCATTCCCAGAGTCGATATCACTGCCATTGACCTCGAAACACCTCTGGATGAAATAGAACAGCTTTTTTCAACCACCGGTTACTCCAGACTCCCGGTCTATATTAAAAGTATTGATAATATTGTCGGTATGATCCACGAGAAGGATTTCCATTCACTGATCAACCACGGTATCACTTCCATTCAGGGAATTGTGGCCGATGTGGTATATGCCAGCGAAAACATGAAAATCTCAACCCTGCTGCGCCTGCTTCAAAAATCCAAAACCCATATGGCCATTGTCGCGGATGAGTTCGGCGGCACCTTTGGGCTTGTCACCCTTGAAGATATCCTGGAAGAGCTTGTGGGCGACATCTGGGATGAACACGACCAGATTGTGGAGGTTTTCAAACCACTGGATGAGCATACCACCCTGGTTTCCTGCCATGCCAATCTTATTGATATGTTTGAATATTTCAATATTCAGTTTCAAAATAAGGATCTTGACTCTAATACGGTAAACGGCTGGGTCGTTGACTTGCTTGGCCATATACCAAAGGTCGGCGATACCTTCACCTATGAAAATCTCGCTGTTACCATCACAAAAGCCAGCCTGAAGTGTGTTCTTGAAATCAAGATTGTCCGGCTGGAAGAAACCGAAACCGATTCTTAAATTTGATCCATTAAAAAAGAGCCTGCAAAATGCACGCTCTTTTTTATTTCACTTTTCAACTTAAACCATGCGAACCTTACCCTGATAAACCATCCCACGCTTTGGATCAACAGAGATCAGCTTACCATGTCCAATGATTTCAAGGGCTTTTTCGACACCGACGATTACCGGGATATTATAGTGTAATCCGGCGATGGCGCCTTCAGAACTCAGGCCGCCTTCTTCGGTAATAATGGCCGCTGCCTTATCCAGAATCCATGAAATATCCGGTGATAAGGATTTGACAACCAGAATATCCCCTTCCTTGAATTCGGAAGCGTTATCTTCATTAATCAATTTTGCATAGCCTGTTACAGGCTTATCGCCGATACCAATGCCACTCATAATTGCATTGCCCACAGTATGGACTTTTATCATATTGGTGTTGCCCTGTACACCAAGCGGCACACCAGCAGCTACAACAGCCAGATCACCAATCTTGACAACGCCCAGCTCTACAGCTGCCTGTACAGAATCGTGCACCATGGAATCTGTATCTCTGAGCTCTGTCATATACATGCAGTAAACGCCCCAGGAAAGGGTTAAACGGCGGACAGTGGATACTTTATCACTGACGGCTAAAATAGTGCATTCTGGGCGGTATTTAGACAGCATACGCGGTGTATGTCCAGAAGAAGTCGCCGCAATAATAGCTGTTGCGTCCAGGTTCGCCGCAATCTGAACAGCTGCTTCACTTACCGCATTGGTTATGGTCAGTTCACCGTGTTCTGGTTTTTGACGATTGATGTATTCTTCAGAGCGTTCAGTTTTTTCCACAATATTTGCCATGGTTTCAACAGCCTGTACCGGATAAGCGCCCGCTGCGGTTTCACCGGAAAGCATTACTGCATCTGTACCATCAAACACTGCGTTGGCAACATCTCCGACTTCGGCTCTTGTTGGTCTCGGGTTGCGGATCATGGAATCCAGCATCTGTGTGGCTGTGATAACCGGCTTACCCAGAAGATTACATTTTTTAATAATGCTTTTCTGTACCAGTGGCACTTCCTCGGCCGGGATTTCGACACCAAGATCCCCTCTGGCCACCATAATACCATCCGAAACAGCTAAGATGCGGTCAATTTTTTCAACGCCTTCGCGGTTTTCAATTTTAGAAATAATCTGGATATTTCCACCGCCGTTATTTTCGAGAACCTTACGGATCGCGATAACATCCTGTGGCTTGCGCACAAAGGACGCTGCCACAAAATCGACTTTCTGCTTGATCCCAAAGATTAAATCACTTTCATCCTTTGGAGTCAGACCTGGGAGATTGATTTCGACATTTGGAATATTGACGCTCTTTTTAGAGCCCAGTACGCCGCCATTGTCGATGCTGCAATAAATTTCTGTTCCGTCAATACGGTCAACATTCAGTTCGATCAGTCCGTCGTCAATCAAAATTTTGTTTCCTACAGACAGGTCATCAGGCAGCCCTTCATAGCTGACACTGACGCGGTCTGCATCTCCCTCGATCTGTTCTGAGGTCAGCACAATCTTTTTACCGGTTTCAAGGGTAACCTTTCCTTCTTTTAAATCCCCGGTACGGATTTCAGGGCCTTTAGTGTCCAGCATCAGCGCAACTGGAATATTCAGCTCCTTACGTACTTCCTTAATTCTCTGGATTCTTCCCGCATGCTCTTCGTGGCTTCCGTGGGAAAAGTTCAAACGCGCTACATTCAGCCCGCCCTGGATCATCTTGGTTAAAATCTCTTTTGAATCGGATGCAGGCCCAAGGGTGCACACCATTTTTGTTTTCTTCATACTGTTATAACCTCACTTTATATTATTATTTATGTCAAACTTCTTGAATCGTTAAATGGACAGAATCTTCGCAATTTTATACATATCTTTACGGAAAGCTTTTGGTGTTTCCAGCGCCTCCTCAAGGGGAACCATAATGTACTCGCCCTTGCGCTGCACCACAACATTTCCGGTATTATCGTTAACGATGGCTTCTACTGCTTTATATCCCATAAAGCTCGCAAGATTACGGTCAAAATGAGATGGTGATCCACCTCTTTGGATATACCCTAAATTGGTGCCTTTAGTTGTAACCTGTGTCAATTCCTCGATTTTTTTACAGTAATCACGGTAGCTTCCGCAGCCTTCAGCCAGCATGACAATGCTGTGGAGCTTCCCACGATCCTTGCCTGCCAGCAGCCGGTCACAGATTCCTTCAAGGTTCGTTTCAATTTCAGGGATGATCAATGCCTCCGCGCCGACTGAGAAGCCCGCATACAGGGCAATATCCCCGCAGGTACGTCCCATGACCTGCACCACATTGATCCGGTTGTGGGAAAAGGTGGTGTCGCGGATTTTTCCAATGGCTTCAATGGCTGTGGTCACAGCGGTGTCAAAGCCGATGGTAAAATCACTGGCGCCAAAGTCATTGTCGATGGTGCCGGGAATTCCCACAACGCTCACACCCAGCTTTTTCAGTGCCAGCGCGCCGCTCAGGCTCCCGTCCCCGCCGATGATAATCAGATGCTCAATGCCATACTCTCTCAGAACCTCTGCTGCGCGTTTCTGTCCTGCCTCTGTCGGGAAAAACTCACTTCTGGAGGTTCTTAAAATGGTACCACCCTTTTGCAGAATATCTGCGACTGAATAGACGTTTAATGGGCTGATATCTTTATCCAGCAGTCCTGCATAACCGCGATTGATGCCGTAAACATCAATTTTATGATAAATGGCTGTCCGGACAACTGCCCGGATCGCCGCGTTCATTCCTGGTGCGTCACCACCACTCGTTAAAATACCAATCTTCATTTGAGTACCTCCACTTTATTCTGCCCTAGAATTGCTTCCAGGTTATTTATTAATTCATCACAGACGCTTACCCACAGGTTTTTATCTGCGCCAAATTTTTTATGTTCCTTTTCAAAATGCAGCTCCACCGGTACCGGACCCGGTGTTTTCATTAAAACGGATTTAATCTCTTTTAGCAAGGGCTTTTGTGTAAAATCTGTAAAATGAATGACCAGCTTCTCCTTCTTTTCAGCCGGCGCATACGCTGTTCTTTCCTCTTTCACCTGCGGAATATCCGTTTTAAGGCTGAGAGGATAGACCTGCTCACAGATTACAGAAACATTCATTTCTTCATTATAATTTATCTTACCTCTCACAATCACCGCGTGGTCCACGGTCAGAAGAGGACGGTATTTTTCCAATGTATTGGGGAATACAACCACCTCCAGGCGGCCGTATAAATCCTCCAGTGTCATGAAAGCCATCAGCTTGCCATTGCGGGTGATCTGGTTTTTGACATCATCAATGAGTCCGCCAATGATTACCGCGCCGCCGTCCCTGATCCCAGAATCCCTCAGGTCCTCGTAGCTGTCAAGCATACTGCTGTTAAGGTTTGTCTTTTCTTTTAAGGTATTCTCATATTTTTCAAGGGGATGCCCCGTAACATACAGGCCGAGCACCTCTTTCTCCAGCGCCAGCCGCTGTTCCTTGGTAAAGGGTGCGACATCGGGTAAAAAGTCCTCCTTCAGGCTGCTGTTTCCGCCAAAATCCAGCAAGGATATCTGGCCGGCAAGGCGGTCACGCTTCTCACGCTGCACCTGATCCACCATCCGCTCTGCACCAAGTAAAAGCTGGGCGCGGGTACTTCCGGTATAGTCAAAGGCGCCGCTTTTGATCAGGCCTTCCACCATGCGTTTATTCAAAGCCTTTAAATCGACTTTCTCACAGAAATCCCGAAAGCCTTTGAAAGCGCCATCGGTCTCTCTGGCATTTACAATGGACACAATGGCATTTTTCCCAAGTCCCTTAATGGCCCCTAAGCCAAAACAGATCTTATTGTTTTTTACAGAAAACTTGTCATAGCTGACATTCACATCCGGCGGCAGCACCTTGATGTCATTTTTACGGCAGTCCTCAATATATTTAGATACCTTTTTTTCATCGTCCATCACAGAGGACATTAACGCCGCCATAAATTCTGTCGGATAATAGCATTTGAGCCAGGCAGTCTGGTAGGCGATAACCGCGTATGCAGCGGCATGTGATTTGTTAAAGGCGTATTTGGCAAAATCCTTCATTTCCGCGTATATCTGTTCTGCCACATTTTCCGGCACGCCCCGGCGTACCGCGCCGTCAATGACGGTCTCGCCGTTTTCATCCACCTCGCCGTGGATAAAAACTTCACCTTCCTGATTCATGACATCAATTTTCTTTTTCGACATGGCACGGCGGACCAGGTCACTTCTGCCCATGGTAAAGCCTGCCACATCCCTGAATATCTGCATAACCTGTTCCTGGTAAACCATACATCCATAAGTAACATCCAGAATTGGTTCCAAAATCGGATGAAGATAGGTAATGGCTTCCGGACTTTTTTTATTCTCAATATATCTGGGGATCTGATCCATCGGACCAGGGCGGTAAAGCGAGATTCCGGCAATGATGTCCTCGAAATGCTCTGGCTGCAGATCTCTCATAAAAGCGATCATCCCTTTGCTCTCAAGCTGAAATACCCCAAGGGTGTCTCCCTTGGACAGCATCTTATAAACCTTGGGGTCTTCGAGATCAATGTTGTCTAAATTGATGTTCATCCCCTGGCTGTGTTTTATATTTTCAAGGGCGTCCCGTATAACCGTCAAGGTTCTCAAACCCAGGAAATCCATCTTTATAAGCCCGAGGTCTTCCAAGAGTCCCATGGGAAACTGGGTGGTAATCATGTCTCCGTTCCTGTAAAGCGGAACATACTCCATCAGCGGCTTATCTGAAATAACCACACCAGCCGCATGGGTGGAGGCATGACGTGCCAGACCCTCCATGGATTCGGCCATATCCAGAAGCTTGGAAACCTCCGGATCGTTTTCCTTCATCTTCCGAAGCTCGCTGTTTTCTTCCAGAGCCCTTTCAATCGTAATATTCTGCCCTGGGTGCATCGGAATTTCTTTGGCTACCTTATCCACCGCATTGTAGGGCATATTCAAAGCTCTTCCCACATCACGCACTGCACCTCTTGCCGCCATGGTACCAAAGGTAATAATCTGCGCCACATGGTCTGCGCCATATTTTCTGATCACGTAATCAATGACTTCCTGTCTTCGTTCATAGCAGAAATCACAATCGATATCGGGCATCGTGATTCGTTCAGGGTTTAAAAACCGCTCAAACAGCAGGTTGTATTTGAGGGGATCCAGTGTCGTGATATCCAGCCCATAGGCCACAAGGCTTCCCGCGGCGGACCCACGGCCTGGTCCGACCATGATGTCATGATCCTTGGCGTATTTAATAAAATCCCAGACAACCAGGAAATAATTGTCAAAGCCCATGGAATGGATCACATCCAGCTCATAGTCCATGCGTTCCTTTATTTCTGGCGTAATCTCCTGATACCGGGCCTTAAGTCCTGCTTCACAAAGCTTTCTCAGGTAACCACCCGCAGAGGGTTCTCCCTCTGGAAGTTCAAACTCAGGCAAATGGGCGCTTTCAAGGTCAAAACTCACGTTGCAGCGCTCGGCAATTTTGTTGGTATTCTCAATGGCCTCCGGCACATCAATGAATAACCGGGACATTTCATCTGGGGATTTCAGATAAAATTCATTATTTGGAAACCGCATCCGCTCCTCATCGTCCACAGAAGCCGCTGTCTGAATACACAGCAATATATCGTGGGCTTCGGCATCCGCTTTCCGGACATAATGGACATCATTGGTCGCTACCAGAGGAATGTCATATTTTTTAGAAAAGTCAATGAGCACCTCATTGACCTGCGCTTCCTTCTGCATACGGTGATCCTGTATTTCAAGGAAAAAATTTCCCTTTCCAAAAATATCCTGATACATCTGACAGATTTCATTTGCTTTCTGCAGCTGTCCTTCAATGATCAGTCTTGGAATTTCCCCGCCAATGCAGGCCGACAGACAAATAATGCCTTCATGGTGCTTTCTTAAATATTCATGGTCAACCCTGGGTTTATAGTAAAATCCATCAATAAAGCCTTCAGATACGACTTTCATCAGATTTTTATAGCCATCGTTGTTTTCGGCCAGCAGCACCAGATGATATGGATTGGTGTCAATATTACCTTCCTTTTGGTCAAGACGGCGGGGAGAAACATAAACCTCGCAGCCGATAAGCGGCTTGATGCCTTCCTCCAGGCATGCTTTGTAAAAATCGACCGCGCCAAAAAGCACCCCGTGGTCTGTAAGCGCGAGACTTTTCATTTCCAAATCCTTTGCTTCTTTCACGAGCTGCTTAATTCTTCCAAAACCATCTAAAAGGCTAAATTCACTGTGGACATGTAAATGTGTAAATTCAGATTCGATCTGTATTCCCTCCTTTCTTTGTTATTTTCCAATAATTTCTCATATTATATCACATTACGAAAACAAAATACACCCCCTATTGTCCCAGATGGATAATATTGTTCCCGGTTACAATTGCATTTTTCAAAGTTCCTGTTAAATAATTTGAATTATAATAGAAAGCGCAGTGGAGATATGGTATAATTGTCAATTATAAAATAAATAAGGAGTGTCTTTTTATATGGGAAAAAACAAAGCCGGCGGCATGAGCACCGGAAAAAAAGCAGCTTTGATCATTGTAGCTGTCATTTTTGCTCTTATCTTGGGGGGTGGCTTATATGCCTACTCATACATTCAGAATACCATGAACAAAATGGATAAGGTTGATATTTCAGATAATGCTCAGGATCTGGGTATTACTGAAAACAAAAACGGAGAGATTGTCAACATTGCGCTCTACGGTATCGACGCCGCTGAAGGCGAGACTGGCCGTTCCGACTCGATCATGATCCTGACTTTAGACAATGTCCATAACCGCATCAAGCTGACCTCTGTCATGCGTGACTCTTATGTTGATATCGCAGGCCACGGAATGGATAAAATCAACCACGCTTATGCATTTGGCGGCCCTGAGCTCGCAATCCGCACGCTCAACGAAAATTTTGGTCTGAACATCACAGACTTTATGTCCGTCAATTTTACCTCAATGCCTGAAATCATCGATATGCTCGGCGGCGTCAGCATTGACATCACTGATGAAGAAATCGCGACCGGCCAGATTCCAGGACTTTACCAGTCCGGTACTCAGCTTTTAACCGGTGAGCAGGCTTTGGCTTATTCCAGAATCCGTTATGCCAGCGGCAATGACTTTAAACGAACTGAACGTCAGCGGACTGTCCTGAATGCGCTTGTCATAAAAATGATCCAGCAGCCTGTAACCAGCTATCCAGGCCTGATCAGTGATCTTGCCCCTTATATCACCACCAGCCTTTCTAACCAGGAAATGCTTGATATGACTGCCAAATACGGTTCACTTGCCAAGCAGGGGATCCGGCAGAATCGTTTCCCGCAGGATGATGACGCCAATGGGCAGATGATTGATGGTGTGTACTATCTGGTATTTGATATTCCAACGGTCCGTGAAAAAATGGATGCCTATATCTTTGAAGATCAAAGTGTCTGATAAACACTGTTAAAAAAAAGAACACCACATTGGGTGTTCTTTTTTTAGCTTTAATAATTATTTGTAAAGGTAAAGGTTGAGCTTGCTCCCTTACTGTCTGTAACCACCACTGTGTGTTTTCCAGACATATAGCTCGTCACCGTGCCAATGACCTCCATTGCCTCGCCGTCAAGCGTAACAGATGTAATCTGCTCCGGGCTGCTGTATGCCAGGGTTACAAACTCAGAACTGACAGTTCCCCCATTTATAAGCCCGGCTGGTGTCTGCGCTGTAATCGCAGGTCCCTGCTGCACCTGTGCTACCTCACCTGTATAAGGCTCAGATTTAATGTCAGAAGCTTTTTTTCCGCCTTCTTCAGAGATAACCACATTAGGATCAATGGAAAACCTTAAGACGGCTTTACTGCCATTATTATCTTCCACAATGATCTCATAACTGCCTGGATTAGACAGAAGAGCCTCCGTTACCTTTTCCTGGGACTGCGGATCGTTCAAAGATGTTCCGTTGACAAAAGCATCCTTTAAATCAGAAGCCTTAAACGCGACAGACACATCGCCATTTGTCACATTGTTCTCATTAAAAAGATTATTTGAGGTAATCGTAATCGTTGGCGCAGTGGTTTTATCCGTATTTTGTACAGTGGTAGCCGGCTGGTTCGCATTTGCTGCGACTTTCTTTTTGCCGTCATTGTTCCAGGTTTTTAAACCATACACAATAAGGACACAAAACACCACAAACAAAATAACAATCACTGTATTTTTTACATGTTTCATTTACTGAATCCCCACCCCTCCTAAACGTTTTTTGCCAGTCTTCCTAAATGAAGGGAAAAAATGATGTTTTTTCTTAGGGCTGTATTCGACCGGACTACACTCAATCGTCCCTTTATTGCTAAGAACGATTGCCGGATTTAAATTCATAATTTGCTCAAACTTTTTACGCCCAACAATTTCTTCCGCACGTTCTAATGCTCTTTCCATCAGTTCGTAGCTCTTAACACGGTGTGCGTCGCTGGCCAGAAACTGGACCATATTGTGCTCCAGCATGATCTCGGCAGTCTCTTTCGACGCACTTCCGTAAAACCCTGTCAGGCTCAATGCGTTTGTTTGTATATAGGTTCCTTTATCTATAAAGTCCAATAATACATTGGGATTTTCCCTTACAAAATCATATCTTTCAGGGTGTGCTAAAATCGTTGAGTACCCCTTAGCCTGTAACCGGTAAAGAAATTCCTGCAAATGCTCGACACTTGAATCATGCCGCATGGTTTCCACTAAAAAATAATTGCTTTTGTTCAGGGTGGTAAACTCACCTGCTTCAACCATTTGTATCATATCCGGTTCATAATAGAGCTCATTTCCCAAAAACAGCTGTATATTGATATTTTCTTCCGCAACTGCTTTTATCAAAGCTTTCAATCTTTTTTTGTTCTCAGCAACTCTGGAAACAAAATTTGTATAGCTCATATAGTGTGGTGTTAGAACCACACCTCGGAAACCTATCCGCTCCGCAACTCTGAGCATTTCAAGACTGTTTTCAATTGTTGGGGAACCATCATCGATACCGTATAGCACATGCGTGTGTATATCAATCATACTGTCTGCCCCTTACTTTCCTCTTTTTTCTTTGATTTTCCGATGCTTCTTCTCTTTCTTGCTTTGATGTTGGTCTTCCTCGTAAGCACTGTAATAATAGTAGTAACCGCTGCGTTTACTTACTGGAGCATTATTCGCTACGACACCGACAATATTTCCATTGACATTGCGCAGTGTTTCAAGGGCCATGCGCACCCCTTCCTTATTTGTCACGCTGATTGCCGCAACTACAATATAACCATCTGTTACATGCGAAAGAACCGCAGCATCTGTTACAACGCCAACCGGCGGCGCATCAATCAAGATATAATCAAAAGCCAGTTTAAACTGGTTAATTAATTCAATAAGCCGCTTGCTGGCCAGAATTTCCGAAGGGTTCGGCGGGATAGGCCCTGAAGAAATCATAAAAAGATTCTCCACATCGGTTGTCTGGATCGCTTCTGTTGGTTCACATTCTCTTAAAAGTATGTTTGTCAGTCCTCGTTTATTGGGCTGTTCAAACAAACGGTGAATTCTGGGGCGACGCAGGTCACAGTCAATCAAGAGCACTTTCTTTTTTGACTGGGCAAGTGCAACAGCATAATTCGCAATAATTGTCGACTTCCCTTCACCTTTACCTGTACTTGTGATCGTCAGAACCCTCAGTTCCTCATCAATATCCGCAAATGTAATGTTGGTACGCATATTCCTGAAGGCTTCAGAGATAGGGTCTTTAGGAGATTTATAGGTAATTATGGAATCCTTCATTATTTTTTACCTCCTTCAGAATGGGTCATCAGCTCTTCAGAATGTGGTATAACCGCAACAACCGGTACCCCATCAATGAGCTCTTTTAATTCTTCAACAGATTTAACACTGGTATTAAGCATTTCTCTGATAAAGATAATGAAAACACTCACAACAATACCAAGCAAAAAGGCAATCGCAACATTCAGTTTTAAATTCGGAGAAACTGGAGTGGAGTTGACCTCTGCCGCATCGACTACCTGTAAATTACTGATCTTCATCAATTCGCCGATATTGGACATGAATACTTTCGCTGTTTCATTGGCAATACTGGCTGCCTCTACAGGGTCCTCATCTGTAACTGTAATCTTTATCAGCTCCGTATCATTAACGGTTGTGACATCGATCATTTTGGACAGCTGTCCATCGCTTAAATCAAGGTTTAAATTATTTTCAACCTCTGAAACAACACTCTTACTCTTTGCGATTTCACTGTAGGTGCCAACTAATTTCTGGTTAGTCAATACTTCATTGTAGTTCGCATTGGCATTTGTATCAGAATAGCCTTCTGATTTACCAATCATTAATGTTGTGTAGCTGCTGTACTCTTTGTTCATAAAAAAGATGGTAAACACTGAAACCACAATCATAAAACACAAGGTTAAAATGACAATAAATTTCCAGTTTTCCTTTAACATATCCAGTATGTCATGTAAACTAATCTCTTCCATCAAAATTTTCCCTTCATTATTTTGTATACTTTAAATTATAACTATTTTATTATAACAAAAACAATTATAACTTAAAAAAGAAAGAGATACAAGGAATTTTTATATTCCTTGTATCTCTTTTTAAATAGCAGTTTCACGGTTTGGGTGATAGTCTGGAACGATTACTTTCAATTGGTCAATCACCTCAGACATTGTTCCACCATCGACAATTTGTTTCAATTTTTCAAGCTCATCACATATTACTATTTCATCAAAAACCTCTGGCTTTTCAACAAAAATATCTTTATACCGTGTTTTATCAAATTCAGCCATATCGTAAGAAAGCTCTTCGTATAATTTTTCCCCCGGCCTCAATCCTGAAAAGACAATCGGCATCTCTGTGTAAGGCTCATAGCCTGAGAGGCGGACCATACGCTCAGCCAAATCCTTAATTTTAACCGGTTCTCCCATATCCAGCACAAAGATTTCTCCACCATGGGCGATACTGCCAGCCTGAAGAACCAGCTGTGTTGCTTCGGGAATGGTCATGAAAAACCTTTCTATATCGGGATGGGTAACTGTCAGCGGTCCTCCATTTGCAATTTGTTCTTTAAATATGGGAATAACGCTGCCATTGCTTCCGAGGACATTTCCAAAACGAACAGCGACGAACTCCGTTTGATTATGCTGATCGTAAAGCTGAATCAGCATTTCACAGATGCGCTTGGTTGTTCCCATCACATTGGTTGGCTTAACAGCCTTGTCTGTGGATATCTGCACAAATTTTTCAACTTGATACTCAACACAGGCGTCCAACACGTTTCTTGTCCCAAAAATGTTGTTTTTTACCGCTTCCTTTGGCGTCTTCTCCATCAGCGGGACATGCTTATGCGCCGCCGCGTGGAAGACTACCTGCGGACGATAACGTTCAAACAGGCTGTTGACACTGGCTTTATCGCGAATACTTGTAATCTCCAGATCCAGGCGTATGCCATAGCCACTTTCAATTTCCAGTTCGTGGATATAACGCCGCAGCTCCAGTTCCAAATAATACAGTGTATTCTCATAAATATCCAGTATAACAAGCTGCTTCGGCTGGTACTTGATAATCTGCCGGCAAAGCTCAGAGCCGATAGAGCCCGCACCACCCGTCACCAGCACCACTTTGCCCCTGATAAACTCAGAAATGACACTTTTATCCAGATGGATTTCATCCCGGTCCAGTAAATCCTCTATCTGCAGATCTCTTAACTTGCTGAGGCTGACGTCATAATTCAGGATATCATCAAAGCTGGGTAAAACCCGGACTGGACGTCCTGTCTTATGGCAGATCTCCGCGATTTCATTCATTTCCTTTTTCGGAACAGACGGCAGCGCAATAATGATTTCGTTGACCTGTTCATCCTCGACAATATCGGGAATATCTTCTCGGCCGCCTAAGACTGTCAAACCATTGATTTTCTTTTTCTGTTTATAGACATTGTCATCCACAAAACCAACGACATAACTTTTCATTTCGCCTGCCGCCAGCTCCCTCAGAATCTTAATACCCGCTTCTCCTGCGCCGACAATCAGTACATTCCTGCTGTTTCCCTTACCTCCGACGCCTTGTTTTATGCGCCTGCCTGTCCGATAAAAAATGCGGATTGCGCCTACCATGATCAAATCAAACACAAATGACAGAATCTGAACAGTTGTCGGAACCCCTGCACCGATGGCAAAGTACAGCACAAAGGTCAGAATGTTCGCAAGAATAACAGAAAAGGTGATCTGCCAGAGCTCCTCAATACTTGCATAGCGCCAGAGGGTGTTGTACATACCAGTGATAAAAAAAACAACCACCTTAATGCCGATCCCCATGGCTAAAAACCAACGCGCGCCACTGACAAAATTAAAGGGAATTTTGAAATTGTAAGTCAGCAAAAACGCGAATAAATAGGATAAAAAGAGTACCACAGCATCCAAAAAAATCAGGAATGCGACACGTACTGCCATATCCTTGGAATCTTTTTTCATTAACTTCTCCCATGCTCTCAGACATATTAAAAGCATTATTGTTTTAATCAATAATGCCTTCTAATTAATTTATTTATAAGTGATTATACTATTAAACAACCAATAAATCAATTTTTTATTTTATAAATCATCTATTTTTTGTGCTGTTAATTTCAACAGCACTGTCCAATGTTGAGAAGTCATTTTACTGAAGCTTTTCCAGAGTTATTAAGCATATTTCCGGATTATCCAGGATTCGTACCGGTATGGTTCCGCTGCTGCCAATCCCTCTGTTTACAAACATAACCTTGTCGCCCATATGATAGTCGCCTGCATAATACTGCGGCCAGAGACTATACTCCGGTGAAAACATTCCGCCCTTAAACGGCACATAGATCATTCCGCCGTGGATATGGCCCGATAACGTCAGATCTGCCCCCCAGTTAGCATAAGCTTCAAAATAAAGTGGGTTATGGGCCATCAAAACTACAAACCTTGAATTCTCTGCCGGACCAATCAATTCCTCAATATGCTCTGATTTCAGCTTGAGCTTATCAAAATTTGGATTTCTTCGATCTCTGTAATAGGTCATCTCTGTTTCCAAACCATACAGATCTATGCTCTCACCGTCTTTATACAAAACGACCTTCTCATTGTCAAGACGAACAACGCCCAGCTCTGCAATCTGCTCAAAATATACACCTGCACTTTTGGGATCTGTTACTTCATCAACAGTTTCATGGTTGCCTGCCGCATAGTAAATCGGAATATCCGGGTCTATCTTTGGAATCAGCTCTAAAAACACCTCTCCATCATCATCCTGGGCGGCATTCAGCATATCACCGGTTGCCACAATAATGTCCGGCTTTAACGCACTGATCGTTTTTGCCAGCCCTTCGTTATTATCTGGAAATTTTTTTGAGTGAAAATCCGATATCTGCAGTATTTTATAGCCATCGAAGGCTTCCGGTATATCCGCTGATTTCATGGTATATTTTGTGGTCACCAGGATATTCTTACCGAGATACAGGTAAAGGCAGCATAAAACAATCACAAAGATAACACCAGCAATCCCCCAAAGAATTCCGTGAATACGGATGTCACGGACGGCTTCTTTCCATGGTCTGCCATTCTTAATGCGCCTTACCCAGTTGATAAAAATAACAAAGCCGATCCCCAAAAGCGCTCCAACAGTATCAATACATACGTCTCTGAATTCGCAGCTTCTGCCTGGAACATAACGCTGGTGAAATTCATCGGTGCACGCATAAAGGAAACAAACCGCAACAGTCATCAAAAAACGTTTTTTCCGGCTGACCTTTTTTCCGATTGCTGTGTATACTAATATGCCTAAAACAAAGTAAATGGAGGCGTGCGCTGCCTTCCTGACAAAAAAACCGATCCAAAATTGCAGATGATTCAGCTCTACCTGCCGTATATCTGGAAAAATAGTCTTGATGGCATGGAGTATCACACCGACGACACTCCCGCTTAAGGAGGATGACTCTGTAGAATTCTGCGCCGAAAACATGAAGATAAGACCCATCCATACAACCACGCTTATCCAGAGAACTACTTTTTTTTGCTTTTCATTCATACCACACTCATTCTTATCCTTTTACACAATATATTTTTTTCTCATATTTTCCCAATAGTATCATACTTTTAATAGGGTTTCAAGAATAATGACCTCTCAATTACAATTCATCAAAAAAGAAAAAGGACCGTGCTTAAACATACGGTCCTGAACTTTCCTTCATTAAATAATAATTAGAAGATAATTAAAATTTTGGCTGAGTTTTTGCCTGCGCTAAAACGTCCATAATCTGTTCCATTGAAGAGCCAATTGAAGCTTCAACCGCTCCAAAGATTGTTCCCTCAACAACAGGAGTATCGACAATTTTAATCTTTTCAGGATTGTCAGACATCTCGATGGCCATTTCAGAGGTCATGATGGCTGACCCCATATCGACTAACATAATAACGCCATCATCGGACATAACTTCATTGATGGCATTGGTGATCTTTTCCATATCAGTGCCAATGCTCCCATCCTGAAGACCGCCTGCCGCTGCAATCTTTGCATCAGCCGCCATCTGTAGCGCCAGTTCCTTAGCGCCTTCCGCTACTTTTTGTGAGTGTGATACAACAACGATTCCTACCATGGTTTACGCTCCGGCCTGTTCTCCGGCCTCTTTCGCTGCCTGAATTAAATAGGTGATGGAGGTTGCTCCAGGGTCCTGGTGTCCGATGCTGCGTTCGCCCAGATAACTTGCGCGGCCTTTGGTTGCGATGATTGTTTTGGTATACTCGACACCGTCCCATGCAGCAGCTTCAGCATCCGCCAGTGCGTCCGCAATGCCTTTTCCTTCACCAACAGCTTTATCATAGGCTTCTTTGGCTGGTACAATGGCATCGAGCATGGTTTTTTCACCCGTGGTAGACTTACCGCGCTGTTTAATCCCTTCAATGGCGGCTTCCAGAGCTGCGCTGATATCCTCAGCGGTCAGCTCATCCTTTCCCTTAGAGGTCATTCCAGCCTTCATAAACGCAGTGCCGTACAATGGCCCGGATGCGCCGCCAACAGTGGAAACCAATGTCATGCCAACACCCTTTAAGATGTCGTCAATGTTCTTTTCTTCAAATGTTGGCAATTTTTCTTCAACGGCTTTCATGCCACGGCTCATGTTAATACCGTGGTCACCATCACCGATGGCCTGATCCATATCGGTTAAAGCCTGACGGTGTTCCTGCATTTTATCATTAAACAGGTGAATAAAAGTTAATACATTTTCTTTTGTTGCTGCCATAATTAATTCCTTTCTACGATTAAAAGAAACACAAAGACACAGAGCCGGAGGTTCCGTGCGGTTTTCTCCATATCCTCCATGTCTCTGTGTTATTTTTAATATGCTCTAAAATGACAGGCCGGTTAGGCCTGTCATTATAATATCATATCTAATTTAAAGAATTATTTAAAACTGTGTTAATGCAATGGTATCTGCCGGCGCGTTCAGCAGTTCCTTCATTTCGTCGTCCAGTTTTAACAGACTGATGGAAGCCCCAGCCATATCGATGGAGGTCATGTAGTTGCCAACAAAGGTTTTGGCAATCTTAATGCCTTTTTCGGTCAATACATCGTGAACGCGTTTGTTGAGAATGTAAAGTTCCATCGCAGGTGTTGCACCACCGCCGTTAACCATAACAGCAACTTCGGAACCTGAGTAGTCAATATCTGCTAAAATCTTTTCAAGCAGATGGTCAACGATTTCGTTCGCCGGTCTTAAAGCTTCGCGGTGAGTTCCCGGTTCGCCATGGATACCAATACCGATTTCCATTTCATCTTCTGCCAGTTCAAAGCCTGGTTTTCCTGCCGCAGGAACGGTTGATGGTTTGATGGCAACGCCCATGGTACGTACATTGGCGATAACTTTTTCAGCAACAGCTTTAACATCGGCTAAAGAAGCGCCTGCTTCTGCCTTTGCCCCAGCAATTTTATGAACAAAAATAGTTCCGGCAACGCCGCGGCGGCCAGTCGTATAAAGGCTGTCCTGTACTGCAACGTCATCGTTGGTAACAACAGAAGCCACTTCAATACCGTCACCTTCTGCCATTTCAGCAGCCATTTCAAAATTCATGACATCACCAGTGTAATTCTTAATGACTAATAATACACCGTTTCCGGCATCAACTGCTTTGATTGCTTCGTAAACCTGATCCGGTGTTGGAGAGGTATATACAGCGCCAGCTACCGCGGCATCCAGCATTCCTCTGCCGACAAAACCGCCGTGAGCTGGTTCATGTCCGCTGCCGCCGCCGCTGACAAGCGCTACTTTTCCTTCTTTTTTATCTGCTCTTACCAGTACGTCTAAACCTTCAAGGCGTTTGACATAATCCGGGTGGGCATCGACGATCCCTTCAAGCATCTCGTTTTCAACGTTTTCAACATCATTGATAAATTTTTTCATAAGAATTCCCTCCTAATGAACTTTGGTTATTTAATTTATACTATATCACAGTTTTACCCAATTGATAAGTTAATTTTTCAATTGGCAAAATTTTATGTTTGTTGAACAAAAAAACACTCTTTTCATCTATGAAATGATTTTTTGGGGATTCCTGATTATTTCTGAAAAAAATTCAGAATCCGCTTAAAGCCCCTTAAACAGGCGCCTTTGGGGTTTGTTAAAAAATTAACTTTGTTTTTAGATTGTAAATCCTTTACACAATATCCATATTGTGCTATAATATCATTAAATCGAACTGAGTGCGACGTATCCTATATAATAGTGATGTAATCGCAGACATGTCAGTAGAATTGTTGTTATCTAAATATTGGGCAGGAGTCTAGGAGGGCCATACTTTCGCATTGCATAAAAAGAATATGTTAATGTTGTTAGTTTGTGCCTTTTTTTAATGAAAACTGTACCATTTATTAACATTTGATTTATTTATGCTGATAGTATCTCAGAAGCATAATTAAATAAATATATTTTAATTTATTTTAGGGGGTTATACTTATGTCTAAAAAGTATGTATTAGCACTGGATGCCGGAACCACAAGTTCAAGAGCGATTTTATTCAATCATGAAAGCGAAATTGTAAGCGTTGCACAGAAAGAATTTACTCAGATTTATCCAAAGCCAGGTTGGGTTGAACATGATCCAATGGAAATTTGGGCTACTCAGAGTGGTGTTGTAAGTGAAGCAATGGCAAAAGTTGGCGCAACCGCTGATGATATCGCTGCGATCGGTATTACAAACCAGCGTGAAACCACCGTTGTTTGGGATAGAAAAACAGGCGAACCTGTATATAATGCAATTGTTTGGCAGTGCCGCCGTACCGCCAGCTATGCTGATGACTTTAACGCCATTCCTGGCTTCGCTGATTATGTTCAGGACAATACCGGTCTTATTCTTGACCCTTACTTCTCCTCCACTAAGTTATTATGGATCTTAGACCATGTTGAAGGCGTTCGCGAAAGAGCTGAAAAAGGCGAATTAGCATTTGGTACCATTGACACATGGCTGCTCTGGAAATTAACTGAAGGCAGAGTTCACGCAACAGATTACTCTAACGCTTCCAGAACCATGCTTTTCAATATCAAATCACTCAAATGGGATGAAAAATTATGTTCTGAATTCAAATGCCCAATGTCTTTATTACCTGAAGTTAAACCTTCCTCCGGTGTTTTCGGAACCACTACCTTATTTGGTGGCGAAATTCCAATTGCCGGTATCGCTGGTGACCAGCAGGCAGCTCTCTTTGGACAGGCTTGCTTCGAACCTGGTATGGCTAAAAATACCTACGGTACAGGCTGTTTCCTGTTAATGAACACAGGTGAAAAATTCGTTAAATCTACAAACGGTCTTTTAACAACCATCGCATGGGGCCTTGACGGACAGGTTGACTACGCACTTGAAGGTTCTATCTTCGTTGCTGGTGCTGCTATCCAGTGGCTGAGAGATGAATTAAAGATCATCGATACTTCCCCAGACTCCGAACATTTCGCTAAGAAAGTTCCAGATACAAACGGTGTATACATGGTACCTGCTTTCACCGGCCTGGGTGCTCCGCATTGGGATGCTTACGCTCGTGGCGCAATTGTTGGTTTAACACGTGGCGCAAACAAATGCCACTTAATCCGTGCAACTCTTGAATCTTTAGCTTACCAGACAAAAGACATTCTGGATGCTATGGAAAAAGACTCCGGCGTATCTCTGAAATCTCTCAAAGTTGACGGCGGCGCATGTAACAATGATTTCTTAATGCAGTTCCAGGCAGACATCCTTGGTGTTCCAGTAGACAGACCGTCTATCGTTGAAACCACCGCTATGGGTGCTTCCTACTTAGCTGGTTTAGCTGTAGATTTCTGGCATGGCAAAGAAGAAGTTACCGATGCATGGAAGATCGACAGAACCTTCGAACCAATGATGGATTCTGAAGTTCGCGCTAAACTGTACAAAGGCTGGGTAAAAGCTGTAGAATGTGCAAAAGGATGGGAAGAAGCTGAATAAGCCTCTTTATTATCAAAAGTAAAAATGAATGGTTTTTGTCGGGGAGTTTTCGGACTTTCCCGACAAAAACTTTAACAAAAGTACAAAAAGTCTAAAAAAACTATTTACCTCCGAATGCCTTTATGCTAGAATACAGGCATAGATGAGTCTAAGGAGGACCTAATGTCGACAAGAAAATGTTTTCTTATGTTTCAAGCGAATCCGATCATCGCCGCTGTCAGAAATCCCAAGGATATTCACGATGCCATCGCATCAGACACGCAGATTATCTTTTTACTGGGCGGAAACATCTACAACCTCAAAAAAATGGTTGAGTATGTGAACCATGCCGGTAAGTATGCCTTTGTCCATCTGGATCTTATCAAAGGATACGCGCAGGATAATTATTTTATCAAATATCTGAAGGAAGAGATCAACCCTACTGGCATTATCTCAACGAAGAATTCTCTCGTTGCCCGTGCTAAGCAGGAAGGTCTGATGACCATACAGCGTTTATTTTTATTGGACTCGTCCGCCATGGACGTTTCCATTAACTCGGCAAAAAAAATCCGGCCTGACGCCGTTGAGATTTTGCCCGGACTCGTTCCCAAGATTATCCACAGTGTAAAAAAGGAGCTGACGGTTCCAATCATCACTGGCGGGTTTATCGAGACAGAAGAAGAGGTTCGTTCTTGCATCGACGCTGGTGCGATCTCTGCCAGTACCTCATATAAGCCGTTATGGGACGCCTTTTCAAGCATAAAAAATGAGCAAAATAATAGAGAAGATGAACCCCTTAAACCTGAGGGAGAATAAAAAACTAAATCAATGGCAATGGAGAGCCGCACTAATTTTCTTAGTATTTCAAATTTCTGAGAAGATTGTGTGGTTTTTTTATTGAACAACTAACTTTGTCTATATTTTTAAATATATTATAACAAATCAAGGAGGATTTATTATGTATGATATCGCTATTATAGGCGCTGGTATTGCCGGTTCCTACATAGCCCGGGAGTTATCCCGCTTTCAGTTGGATGTGGTTCTGTTGGACGGAGAAAATGATGTGGGAAATCAGATTACCATGGCGAATTCAGCTATCGTTCATGCTGGTTTTGATGCGCCTTCCTATAAATTAAAGGGTAAATTTAATGCACCTGGAAACATCATGTACGAAAAGGTGTGTGCTGACCTGGATGTTCCGTACAAACGCACCGGTTCCCTGGTCGTTGCCCATACTGAGCACGAAATGATGAAGCTCCACGAACTCTATCAGAATGGTCTGGTTAATGGTGTTCCGGATATGCGTATCCTGTTCAAGGATGAAGTTCATGAAATGGAACCAAACATCAACCCTGATATCTGCGGTGCTTTATACGCTGGTACTGCCGGCCTGGTTTCACCTTTCGAATTATGCGCCAAGGTTGCTGAAAATGCAGTTGACAATGGTGTTACACTTAAATTGAACCATCTGGTAACCAATATCCAGAATAAAAATGGTTCCTTCTTAATTAAAACCACTGGCGAAGACATTGAAGCCAAAATTGTTGTCAACGCTGCCGGTGTTTATGCGGATGACATCTATAAGATGGTTGGAGAACCTTACTTCAAACTTTTAGCGCGTAAGGGCAACTACTTCATCTTTGACAAAGAAGTTGGCGGACTGGTTAACAACGTTATCTTCCCATGCCCAACTAAAAACGGTAAGGGTATCCTCGTTGCCCCAACCGTACATGGCAACCTGTTAATCGGACCAGATGCTTCCCCTGTTGAAAAAGGTGATATCTCCACCACACAGGATAAGCTTGACTACATTAAGGAAAATGCGTTGAAGAACTGCCCAACCTTAAAGAACAGCTTCAACAAAATTATCCGTTCTTACGCCGGTACAAGAAACACACCGGTTGCGGATACCTACACGACCACAGACGGCGACTTCATCATCGAAGAATCTCCGGTTAAAAATTTCGTCAACTTTGCTGGCTACGAATCTCCAGGCCTGACCTCTATTCCGGCTGCCGGCTGGTATGTTGTTGAAGAAATCATTATCCCAATGCTCGAACGCCAAGGCATCGATGTAAAAGAAAATGAAAACTTCAATCCTAAAAACAGAAAGCACGTTTACTTTAACGAACTGTCTGAAGAAGAAAAACGTGAGCTGATCGCTAAAGATCCTAAATACGGTAAGGTTATCTGCCGTTGCGAAACCATCACAGAAGGCGAAATCCTTGACGTTATTCACCGCAGTGCCGGTGCAACCACTGTTAAGAGTGTTAAAAAACGCTGTCGTGCCGGTATGGGACGCTGCCAGGGCGGTTTCTGTTCTCCGAGAGTCGTCGAAATCTTAGCCCGGGAACTGGACTGTGAAATGGATGATGTTATGTACGATTCAAAGGACAAGGCATATATCCTGTGCGGAAAAACAAAATCTAACGGGGAGGAAGCATAAGCAATGATTTATGATGTAGTTATTTTAGGCGGCGGCCCTGCTGGCCTTGCTGCGGCTGTAGAAGCAAAAAAAGACGGTGCTGAAAATGTGCTGATTCTGGAACGTGACCGCGAACTCGGCGGTATCCTGAACCAGTGTATCCATAACGGATTCGGCTTACATACATTTAAAGAACAGTTAACAGGCCCTGAATATGCAGAACGTTATATTGACCAGGTTGTTGAACTGGGAATTCCCTATGAGCTTAACACCATGGTTCTTGACATGGAAGACAAGGGCGACACTAAAATCGTCCACGCCATCAATGAAGAAGACGGCTATACAGCCATTGAAACTAAATCGGTTATCCTGACCATGGGCTGCCGCGAACGTACCTCCGGCGCTATTGGCATTCCGGGCTACCGCCCCGCTGGTGTTTTCACTGCCGGTACCGCGCAGCGTTTCATCAACATGGAAGGCTACATGGCGGGTAAGGAAGTTGTAATCCTGGGTTCCGGCGATATCGGACTCATCATGGCACGCCGTATGACGCTGGAAGGCGCTCATGTGCAGGCTGTCTGTGAATTAATGCCTTATTCAAATGGTTTGGTTCGTAACATTGTGCAGTGTCTGGATGACTATGATATTCCATTGAAGTTATCCCACACCATCACCTTTATCCACGGCAAGGACCGTATCGAAGGCGTTACTGTCATGCAGGTCGGTGATGACCGCAAACCAATTCCTGGAACAGAGGAATTTATCCCATGTGATACCCTGCTCTTATCCGTTGGTTTGATTCCTGAAAATGAAATCTCCCGCAACGCAGGCGTTGATATTGATGGCCGCACCAGTGGTCCGGTTGTCGGAGAACTGCGTGAAACCAGCATGCCTGGCGTGTTTGCCTGCGGTAATGTTGTACATGTACATGACCTGGTTGACTTCGTATCCGAAGAATCCGTACTTGCTGGTAAAGGCGCTGCCAAATATATCAAGGGTGAATTATCCACAGAAACAAACTTTGACACCGTCAATGGTGAGGGTATCTCCTATGTCGTGCCGCAGCATGTATCCTTGGCCAATATGGACGATGCTCTGACCTTCTACATGCGTGTCCGCAACGTCTATGCCGACAGCGTTGTCAATGCCTATATTAACGGTGAAAAGATCGCTACCAAAAAAGCCAGAAAATTCCTGCCTGCTGAAATGGTAAACTTCAATATCAAAAAAGAAGTACTGGAAAAATACCCAAATGGTAAAATAGAATTTATTGTCGAACCGAAGGAGGCAAAAAAATGAAAACTAATGTAACATGTATTTCATGCCCTTTAGGATGCCAAATGGTCGTTGAAGAAAAAGACGGCAAATACACTGTAACGGGCAACACCTGTAAAAATGGTGAGAAATATGGGATTGAAGAAGTTACCAATCCTAAACGTGTGATCCCGACCACTGTGGTGATCAACGGCGCTTTAATGGCTCGTCTGCCTGTCAAAACAGCTGACGCTGTGCCAAAGGGTAAAATCTTTGATGTCATGAAAGAAATCGACAAAATTGTTGTCGATGCTCCTGTCAAAATGGGCGATGTCATCATTAAAGACGTCTTAGGCACTGGTGTGGATGTTGTTGCGACTAAAACCATGCCGCGCGTATAAATCCTCGTTCTTTACCTACTAATCTCTTATACATAAAAAGAACCGCTCAATTGGGCGGTTCTTTTTATTATTGGCTGATCAGCCACTTATTCCTCTTCTTCATCCACGGGCTGGTAGGTAGTCCCGTTGATAACCAGGGAACCATCTTCCCAGATGGCGTTGGCGTCAATATCGTATTTAGCCTCCTTACCATCATTATTGATGTAAGTAAGGGTCGCCTTTAACGGGTCCTCGTCGCTGGACATTGTAATGGTATAGGGCGAACTGCCGGCATCTGAGCCGTTCTGCCATTCAAGTGAGCGGTCCTGGTTAAAGATGATTTTGGAATCGCCGCTCTGGTAGGTGCCTCGTATATAGGATGTAAACATCAGCGCACCCGAGCTTTGATCGGTCTGTTCCATGTTTTTAATGGTGTAGGTAGCCTCAACGACCTTCCCCTTACTGCTGCCTTCCTTGGTGTAGGCCTTTAGAGTTGAGCCATAGTTGATCTTCAGTGGCATTTCAGGATTGTATTCATTTCCGCCGTCCCTTGGGTCAGAGCCGTCCAGGGTGTAATAAATCGTTCCGGTTCCGGCATTTGAAAGGGTGATTTCCTGTTCGCCATAGTATTCTCCTGATTCCAGAGATATTTTTGTGGTCAGATCTTTCCCGCAGCCGCTGAGCGCCGGGATCAGGAGCAAAAGAATCATAAAAAGTGCGATTAAATGTCTCTTTTTCATTTCTTACCTCTTTTCCTTGATGATTCTATTATATAACGGTTTCATCAAAAAAGAAACCCTTATTTAATGTCATTTATACCCATTCGGCTCTTTTGAGAACAATGAAAAAAGCAGAAGCATTTAGCTGCTTCTGCTTTATTTTTATTCAACGCCTATAAGAATACCTGCACTTTGCAGGGCCTCCTCGACCTCATCCAGAATACTCTCAGAGTCTGCTTCCACGGTGTGATAATGTTCTCCGCCAGTAATATCGGTCAGAGGTTTTACTCCATGGTTTTTGACCTTGTCCACAAAGAGGCGCACATCCCGCCTGGAAAACACATTGAGCTCAGCTTCGATTTTACCGTAAATAGCATGTCTGACAAAGACATCCACAGCCCTTGCGCCCGCATCCACGATACGGTTAAGCTCATCCTCGATCTGGCCGGGGCCGTGGCAGACTTTAAAGACCCGGCTGACATAGGCAGGCTGAGTCATAATATAGCCTCGGTGTGTGGAGATAATGCCTGGGCAGCTCGCACGGATCAGGGCAATATCCTGAACGATAACCTGCCGGCTGACATGAAACTTTTTTCCCAGAAAGGCGCCGGATACGGGAGCTTTGGTGGTCCTGAGCACATCCATAATTTCTCTGCGCCGCTGTTCTCCGTCCAAATAATCACCAACCTTTCTTTTCGTGTATTCTATACTCTGACGGGCCTGAGATTTTTGAGTGAAAAGTCCAGAATCGGTGCGGAATGTGTCAGCGCACCGCAGGAGACATAATCAACACCAATCTTGGCAATCTCGGCCAGACGCTCAAGGGTAACATTGCCCGAGCACTCGGTCTCGGCGCGGCCGTCAACCATGGCCACTGCCCTTCTCATGGTCTCGTTATCCATGTTATCCAGCATGATAATGTCCGCTCCGGCCTCAAGGGCTTCTTCCAGCATCTCAAGATTTTCAACCTCTACCTCAATCTTGCGCACAAAGGAAGCGTATTCCTTTGCCATCGCCACTGCTTTTTTAACACTTCCGGCAGCACCGATATGGTTATCCTTCAGCAGAATACCGTCGGACAGGTTATAGCGGTGGTTGTAGCCGCCGCCGACCTTGACAGCGTACTTTTCAAAAACACGCATATTTGGCGTAGTCTTACGCGTATCCAGCAGCTTTGTCCGGCTGCCCTCCAGCACATCGGCCAGACCTCTGGTATAAGTGGCGATGCCGCTCATACGCTGGAGAAAATTCAGGGCCGTCCGCTCGCCGGTGAGCAGGCAGCGGATATCACCGGTGACAACACCGATAACGGTCCCCTCTGACACCTTGTCGCCATCCTCATAGTAAAGCTCAAAGGCCGCAGTATCGTCTAAAAGCTCGAATACCCTTCTGAAAACACCAATGCCAGCCATCACACCGTCCTGCTTACAGATGAGCTCTGCCCTGCCCTGCCTGGGCTCACGCATGACCGCGTTTGTGCTAATGTCCTCACTGGTCACATCCTCCCGCAGGGCGCTCAGTATTGCCTCGTCAACATTTATTTTAATTGTTGCACCATTGTTCATAAAAATGTGTGTCCTCTCTCTTAATTTCCTCTAATATCAATGATTTGTAATCTGGAACCACCTGAGGCGCTGACAGCACCCTCGGTGATGGCAGGCCAAAGGCCAGGCTGTGCCGCGGCTCTGCCGCAATATGCCGGGCTGCCCTTTCGGCAAAGACCAGGCTCTCCAGCAGAGAGTTGCTGGCGAGGCGGTTGGCCCCGTGAACGCCGTTGCAGCTGGTTTCCCCCACCGCGTACAGATTCTCAAAAGAAGTACGGCTGTCCAGATCAACCTCAATGCCGCCCATAAAATAGTGCTGGGCCGGCGTGACGGGTATGGGCTCCCTTGTCATATCGTAGCCCTCTTCCAGACAATGCCTGTAAATATTTGGAAACCGCCCCTTAATGGCCTCCGCCCCGAGATGGACGACGGATAAACGCACATACTCCCTGTGGTCGATGGCCTTTTGCTTCTCGATAGCCTCAGTCAGCAGATCTCTGGGAAGCAGCTCATTGACAAAGCGATCGCCCCTGGCATTTAACAGAATACCGCCCTCTCCCCTGACCGATTCGGAGATCAGAAAAGAACGGCCCGGCTTCTGGGAATACAGGGTGGTGGGATGGATCTGGATGTAATTGATGTTTTTCACCGCAATGCCATGCCGGATGGCAATGCCCAGAGCGTCCCCGGTGATGTGGGGATAGTTGGTGGAATAGCGGAACAGGCCGCCCAGGCCGCCTGTTGCCAATACAATGTTTTCCGCGCAAAGCGGGAAGATTTCCCCTGTTTTGCTCCGGGCCACAATGCCAGAGCACCGGCTGTTTTCACAGATCAGGTCAATCATGGTGGTAAACTCGTGAAACTCGATGTTTCTGCGGGTTTTTACCTGTTCCAGCAGCTTGCTGGTGATCTCCCGGCCAGTCACATCGTCGTGATACAGGATTCTGGGGGTAGAGTGGGCACCCTCGCGGGTAAAGGCAAACTCACTGCCCTCATGTCTGAAATCCACCCCATAGCGGACCAGCTCGTCAATGATATGGGGCGAGCTGTTGATCATCATCGATACGGCCTGTGGGTCATTCTGGTAATGGCCGGCTTTCATGGTATCCTCGTAATAGCTTTTATAGTCCTCAGGACTCTTCAGCATACAGATACCGCCCTGGGCCAGGAAGGAATCGCTGTTTTCAGCCTCATCCTTGGTAATCATGATAATTCTCAAATTCTGGGGCAGCTTAAGGGCACAGAACAGACCTGCCGCTCCGGTTCCGACGATAATAACATCGGCATGATTCTTCATTTTCACACACTTCCTTACTGTGCTAACTCGTGCATTTTTTTAAGGGAACAGGATGCCTGCACACGCAGCTTCTCATCCATTTCCATTGTATTGTCAAAGGTTTCAAGGGTACGCAGGATTTTTTCCAAAGTATTTTTCTTCATATTCTCGCAGATACAGAGGTCATCGACCATATAAAAGGCCTTGTCCGGGTACTGCTTTTTCATCTGGTGCATAACGCCTTCCTCAGTAGCGATGATATAGCTGTCGCCGCCATCCTTTCCCGGAAAGTCGATGATACCCGAGGTGCTTCCAATATAGTCGGCCAGAGCCAGGGCCTCCGGAATACACTCGGGATGCATGAGCACCTTGGCGCCGGGGTGGTCTTCCTTTGCCCTCCTGACAAGTGCTTCGCTGATGCGGGCATGAGTCGGACAGAAGCCATTGTGGAAATAGAAGGTTTTTTCCGGCAGCTTTTCAGCAATATGGCGGCCGAGATTGGAATCCGGCACAAAGTAGATTTCCTTCTGAGGCATGGCGGCCACAACCCGCTCAGCGTTGGATGAGGTGACGCAGACATCGGCACAGGCCTTGGTTTCGGCGGTTGAGTTGATATAGCAGACCACAGCCGCATCGGGACATTCTTTCTTGAGCTGCCGGATATCCTCAGGCGTTACCATATGGGCCATTGGGCAGTCGGCCTCCATATCTGGCATGAGCACGGTTTTATCCGGGCTCAGGATTTTCGCGCTCTCTCCCATAAATTCGACGCCGCAGAACAGGATGACCTTTTCACTGGCCTCTGCTGCTTTTTTGCTGAGCAGGTAGGAATCTCCCACATAATCAGCTATATCCTGGATGTCACCGGTCACGTAATAGTGTGCCAGAATCACGACATCCTTTTCCTTTTTGAGCTCTAAAATCCGCTCAACCATCTCGTTCATAATTCTCCTCCGTGTATACAGTCTTTCCAACTATTATAGCATCTGTCTTGTCACATAACAAGCATCGTTGTAAATTTATCAAAGTTTTTGCTGAAAAAGCGTATAAAAAGACCTCTTTGCCACTAAAAATCGTTGACAAAGAGGCGTTGGACCGGACTTCTCAGCCCGTAATAAACTGCGCGGTAAAGAGGTTACTGTTTAGGATCAGCAGAAAAATCAGAACGCTGATGATGGAAACGTAGACCCGCTTCTGAAGCTTACTGGGTGTATCCCGCCCAACAAGCACCAGGTCCCGGATACCGAATACCATGATAAACACAATAACAGCATTGACACCAAGGGTATCGTAGGAGGCAAAGGTGGTGGGCAGAAGCACCAGATAATACATAAAAGCCAGCGGCACAAAGAGTAACAGCAAAATAACATCCGCCGCCTTGCGCCTGGTTTTATAGTAGGTAACCAGCGACAGGATAAAGAAAAACAGAACGCAGAATACAAAAATGCCAGCCACCATCTGGTTATAGGGCGTCACCGCCAGATTGATGGGGTCTTTGTAGTAGACGGCTGAGCCGAAAAAGGCCTCAACGATCTTATTCAGACAGCCTGGCACCACGGTACCGAAGAACCACAGCAGGCGGCCGCCAAAGGCCCCGAGAGAGCCTGCCGGGTCCAGTCCAAGGTTAAGCACCCGCTGCGCCGAGCCTGCCAGAGCCTGGGCGATGCCGAAATAGATGGCAGTTCCCCACACAAAGAGCAAAGCAAAAAAGCCGACGTATTTCACCGAGGATTGAGCCGCCCTGTTAAAATAAACGTAGCCAGTCAGCAGGACAAAGGTCACCATGGTGGGAACCTGAGCCAGCAGGAAGGTCACGAGCAAAAAGACCAGTGACAGCAGCAGCGCGATATAAGCGGTTTTAAGGTCACGGTCTGCCAGTGCGCTGTCAAATCGGTCATACAGAATAACACAGACGCCGGCACAGCAAACGGCCGGGATAAAGGAAACCAGGCTTGCATAGGCGGTGAAATCTGTGATCACCGAAAAAGCCATGAGGACTGTGGTTACCAGAAAAGCCACCAGGTCATTGTGCGATTTACTCCGGCGCCACTGATCCAAAAGAAGGCCGAAAAGCACGAGAAAAGCCACGTTAAAGGCTCTGAGCATCCAGGCGCTTTCTGGTGTCAGGCCTGAGAAAAGATTTTGAAGAACGCCCTCAAAGGCCCGTCCATTCTCGATTGCCCGTGGAATATTCTCATCAAAAGTCTGGGTGAAGAACAGGTAATCCGTCGGGTAACGGAACTGCGGCAAAAGCAGCAGCAACGCGGTCAAGATAATGACAACGGACAGCACAACACCGTACCAGTTGTACTGCAGCCATTCCTTCGGCGTCTTTTTGGGGCCGTTATTGGTAATGTACCACACCACAGTGCCGGGAATACCCGGAAATAAAATTAAGAATGCAATTTCAAGAGGCAGCGCCCCTCCCGGCAGCACGGGAATTAAGACAGCGCCCAGGGCGATCAGGACAATAAAATAAGTAATAAAGCCATTTCTGAGCTTTCGATTGTCGCCAATGGTTTTTTCCATTTCTAATTTCTCCTTTTTTCATCATATTCTTTGATTACCCAAAGGAGACTGAAATGAAACAAATAAAAAAGCAGCGTGTCTTATATGCACGCTGCACAAAGGCTTATTCTATTCCTTTCAGGTCAAACACCATTCCCTGGCAGAACTTGAGGTTTTCTGCGGGCTGATTGTCGATGATCTCAAAGCTTTCGTGGGGGATCTCAGTTCTGTAGGACCAGACATAGGGGCCTTTACACCATCTCACCTCGATGGGGCTGGCCTTTTCCTTTGCCTCCTGTGAATAGATACAGTTACAGGGGCAGTCCTCGAACAGGCCTTTTTCCGTAATATAAAGGGTGCCGCCGTCAACGGTCTGGCGTTCCTCCTCGATGGCACCGTGAAAAACCGTCCGGTCGTCGGAGCAGCCAAAGACAATGACAAAGCCAAGTTTTCTGGCCTGTATGATTTCATCCTCTGTCATTTCCTTTTTATATTCTCTGCCGTCTAACAGTGCCGCAAAATCCTGAATTGTTTTCATACTTTCCCTCCTCAGCACGATTTCTTACTCTATATTATAGCGCAGATTTTCTCTGATGAAAAGCTGGTGATTAAAAAACCGGACCGCCTTAAAGCAATCCGGATAAAGTATATTACATATCGAATTTTTTATGAATATGGATCATGGCTTCTTTGGCCCGTTCTTTATCGATCAGGCAGGAAATTTTGATTTCAGAGGTGCTGATGGTCTGGATATTGATGCCGAGCTCAAAGAGGGATTCAAAAAATTTAGAGGCAATTTCCGCATTGGCAACAATGCCGGTACCCACAACAGACAACTTGGCAACGCCCTTGTCAAAGGCAACCTTCTGGGCTTCGACCTCAAAAGCAAACTTCTGAGATACTTCTACCGCTTCCTGAAGCTCGTCGGCATCGACGGTGAATGAGATATCATTGACCGCGGTGCGGTTGACATTCTGCACGATCATGTCTACGTGAATATTGGCGGAGGCCAGCATGCTGAACAGCTTGAAAGCAATCCCTGGCTGGTCCGGTACTTCAAAAATTGATATTTTAGCGATATTTTCGTCTAACGCAATTCCTCTAACTAACACTTTTTCCATTTTAACATCCTCCTTGATAATCGTTCCTTCGTTATTATTATAGCTCGATCTTACGATGAGCGGCATTTTAAATTTTTCAGCAAGCTCCACAGAACGCGGGTGCAGAACACCGGCGCCAAGACTGGCCATTTCAAGAACCTCCTGATAGGAGACCTCATCCATTTTGGTGGCTGTGGGCACAACGCGCGGGTCTGCATTATAGACCCCATCCACATCGGTATAAATTTCGCAGCATTTTGCCTCTAAAGCCGCTGCAATGGCCACCGCACTGGTATCAGAACCGCCTCGGCCCAAAGTCGTGATATCGCGGTTTTCATCCACTCCCTGGAAGCCGGCCACAATGACAATCTTTTCATCGGCAAGCTCTCTCTCGATACGGGCAGTGTCTATGCCGCTGATACGGGCGCGCTTGTGCACGTCCGATGTCTGGATGCCGCACTGAGCGCCTGTCAGAGACACCACATCATGGCCGATGGTCTGGATGGCCATGGCTAAAAGGGAAATGGACACCTGCTCACCTGTGGCCAGCAGCACATCCATCTCGCGGCTCGGCGGATTCGGATTGATGGCCAGAGCCAGATCCACCAGCTCATCGGTGGTTTTGCCCATGGCGGAAACAACCACAACGACCTTATTGCCGGCATTTTTCGTCTCCACAATCCGCCTTGCAACTCGCTTGATTTTTTCAACCGTGCCGACGCTGGTGCCGCCGTATTTCTGCACAATTAAATCTTCCATACATACTCCTCTTTAATAATGTTCTCTTTTATTTATTCATAGATGCGCGCGTAGAAGCACTCGCTCTGTTTTTCTTTGATTTTGGCAACCATGGCGTCAAAGACATCTGCCTCCACCGGCTCGGTCATAAAGAAGACCCGGTTGTCGCTGACAATGATATTTTTGCGTGCGCAGACCTCGTCCACAGCGTTTAAGGCATGCTCGAAGGTCTCATGGCTGTCAATGTCCACACGCAGATAATACTTGCCCTTAAAGGCGCCAACGCCTTTTTTGTCCAGCTGTTTCCTGAAGACCAGCGGTTTGGGGAAGTTATTGTCCTTAATGCAGTTGATGATGTATAGGGCATCGCCCACCACGGCGTTGGCTGTGGCATCCTTACCTGCGCCCTTGCCATAGAACTGAAGCTCACCGATAATGTCGCCCACAATGGAGATAATGTTGAATTCGGAATTAACATTACTCATAATAGAAGCTTCCTTAAACATCACCGGCTCCACCGTCGTATAGACCTGATTTCCTTCCTTTAACACAGAATGACCCAGATACTTGATGATATAGCCGTAATCGCCGGCCATCTCGATATCCACAGCGCGCACATCAGACAGGCCGCGCTTGCGCACATCCTCATCCTTGATGATGCCGCCGTAGGCCAGTGAGGATAAAATCGCCAGCTTTCTGGAAACATCATAGCCCTCAATATCGGCTGTCGGGTCTGCCTCTGCAAAGCCAATGCTCTGGGCCAGCTTCAGGGTATCCGCAAAATCGGCCCCTTCCTCAGTCATCTTTGATAGAATGAAATTGGTGGTTCCATTGAGAATTCCCTTGATTTCATTGACACGGTTAATCTTTAATTCTTCCTTTAAAGAGCCAATAATGGGAATCCCGCCGCCGACGCTGGCCTCATAGCGCAGAATCACATTGTTTTCCGCCGCGATGGTCAGCAGCTCCTCAAAATACTCCGATATAACAGCCTTGTTGGCGGTTACCACATGTTTTCCGCTCTGAAGCGCCCGCTTGATAAGGCCATACTCAAAATCCATACCGCCGAGAAGCGCAATGACAATCTCAATCTCCGGATCGTCCATAATGTCATCCGGGTTCGTAACCACGCGGGCTACCTTGTCTTCCTCAGCTACCTTCTTGTTGGGATCCTTATCCAGAATTTTGGTGATCACAACTTTTTCGTCCAGGTTCTTGGCGAACCTTCCCTTGTTTAAATTGATGAGCTCGTACACACCGGTTCCGATGGTTCCGAACCCCAATAATCCAATATTCAAATGATTTTCACCTCTGTAAATGTATTCATTAAAAAAACACTTGTTTTTATCTCGAAAACATTCTATCATATATATTAAGGATATTCAATAAAAATTTTGGAGGAACTATGAAAGAAAAATATGTCAGCACACGCGGAGGCGAAGCAAACGTGTCCGCGTCAGAAGGAATTATCAAAGGAATCGCCAAGGATGGCGGCTTATTCGTCCCTTCATTCATCCATGACATAAAAATTGACCTGACAGCTTTGAAGGATGCAACCTACGGAGAGTTGGCTTTTGAAATTTTCAAATATTTTTTGGACGACTTCAGTGATGAACAGATCAAAGACTGTATCCACAATGCCTATTATACCGGAAAATTTGAAAATGAGGAACCCGTATCCCTTAAAAAAGTAGACGATCGTTATTTTCTTGAGCTTTACCACGGCCCTACCTGCGCGTTCAAGGATATGGCGCTGACCATTCTCCCCTATCTGATGACAACGGCCATGAAAAACGCCGATATCAGCAAGGATATCGTCATTCTGACCGCCACCTCCGGCGATACTGGAAAGGCTGCCCTCGAGGGCTTTGCCAAAGTGCCCCACATCAACATTGTGGTCTACTATCCGAAGGACGGCGTCAGCACCATCCAGGAAAAACAGATGCTAACCCAGGATGGCGATAACACCTGCGTCATCGGTGTGGCCGGCAACTTTGACGATACCCAGAACGGCGTCAAGGAAATTCTGAACAACAGCGGCCTGATCGAGGAGCTGCGGGAACAGGGTTATGTTTTTTCCTCGGCCAACTCCATCAACATCGGACGCCTGCTGCCCCAGATTGTATACTATTTTTACAGCTACATGCAGCTCTACAAAAAAGCAGTTATCGACCTGGGAGAGGCTGTCAACTTTGTGGTGCCGACCGGTAATTTCGGAAACATTCTGGCCGGCTACTACGCCCGTGCCATCGGTCTGCCTGTCAGCCGGCTCATCTGCGCGTCCAATAAAAATAACATCCTGACCGACTTTTTCCACACTGGTGAATATAACCGCAACCGCGATTTCTATAAAACCATGTCTCCATCCATGGACATTCTGATCTCCAGCAACCTGGAACGCCTGCTCTATGACATCACAGGCGGCAACAGCGAGGTGATCGCAGACCTGATGAACCAGTTGAGCACAGACGGCTCCTACGCGCTGGAACGCGAGCTTCTCTTCATGGGCGACGACCATGTTTTCTATGCCGGCTGCGCTAACGAGGAAGAAACCGCCGGGGCCATTAAGCGTATGTTTGAGTATAACCATTACCTCATGGACCCACACACTGCTGTTGCCAGCAAGGTCTACAGCGACTACCGCGCGGATACCGGTGATGTCGAGACTCCGACCGTCATCCTGTCCACTGCCAGCCCGTACAAATTTGGCCGCAGCGTTTATGAGAGCATCTTCGGCGAAGTGCCTGAAGGCATGGACGATTACGCAGTGCTCAAGGAGCTGGCCGCCCGGACCCAAACGGAAATCCCCGTTCCGTTGAGAGATCTGGATCAGAAAGAAAACCGCCACGACAAAGTTTGCAGGCCGGAGGAAATGGCCGGCTGCATCACAGCATTTTTAGACAAATAGGAGAGTGAACCATTCATGATAAAAGTACGCGTACCCGCAACAACAGCCAATATCGGACCTGGCTTTGATGCCTTCGGTATGGCTTTTCAGTTATATAACATCTTCAGCTTTGAGGAAAGGGACAACGGCAAGCTGACCATCCGGGGCGTCGAACGGCGCTACCAGGGCAAGTCCAACCTGGTCTACAAGGCCATGCTCAAGGTCTTTAACCGTGTCCACTACCGGCCAAAGGGCATTTACATTTACACCGACGTCAACATTCCTGTAAGCCGCGGCCTGGGCAGCTCTGCCGCCTGTATTGTCGGCGGCCTGGTGGGGGCCAACACCCTCTGCGGCGCTCCCCTGACGGGCAAGGAGCTCTTTGACATGGCTGTTGAGATGGAGGGCCATCCCGACAATGTGGCGCCCGCCATGTTCGGCGGCCTGGTGGTTTCCCTTGGACTCAAGGAAGAAAACCACTATATCAAGAAAGAGGTTTCACAGTGTTTTGAGTTCTACGGCCTTATTCCGGACTTTACCCTGTCCACCATGGAGGCCCGCAAGGCACTGCCGAAAAAAGTATTCCACAAGGATGCAGTATTTAACGTGTCCCGCGCAACCATGACCTACCTTGCCCTGACTGAAGGGCGGCCGGATATCCTTAAGGTCAGCGTTGAGGACAAGCTGCACCAGCCCTACCGCGAGGGCCTCATCGCCCATTATGATGAGGTTTCCCAAAAAGCACGGGAGCTGGGAGCGCTTAATACCTGCATCAGCGGCGCCGGCCCCACACTTCTGGCCATTACCACCAGAGACAATGACCAGTTTTATGCCGAAATGGGTAAGTATTTAAAAGAAAAGCTGCCGGGATGGACCCTGCTCAAGCTGGAGCCGGACAACACAGGCGTTTGTACCGATCAGCACTCTTAAGGAGAAGCCTATGATACGTGATTATCTGATTGTCAGCAAAAAAATACTGCCCGAGTATTACAGCAAGGTGGTGGAGGCCCGCATTCTGCTGGAATCCTCCCAGTGCAAATCGGTCAGTGACGCGGTAAAGCGCGTCGGCATCAGCCGGAGCACTTATTACAAATACAAAGACTATATTTTTAAGCCCTCTGAAGATTTTGGGCGGAAATTTACCATTTCCATGATCCTCGACGACGAGCCCGGAATTCTGTCCAATGTGCTGAACATTCTGCGCGAGCACAAGACCAGCATCATTACCATTCATCAGGATATCCCTATCAACCACGCTGCCGTTGTCATCCTGACGCTTGACGGAAAGGACCTTCTGGGAAGCATCGAGGATCTCGTCGGTGATCTGGTGGTACTGCGCGGCGTCCATAACGTTAATCTGGTAGCAATGGAATAGCCATGGAAATTCTGGAAGAAGTTCTGAATACCATTGTCCAGTACGCAATCCTGTTCTTCGAGTACGTTGGCGTGGGCGTGCTGATATGGTCGGGCATCAAGGGCATCTGGGGTTATATCCGCCGCAGGCCCTCCACCCGTCTGGATCTGGCCAAGGGTATGGCCATGGCACTGGAGTTCAAACTTGGCAGCGAAATCCTGAGGACTGTCGTTGTCCGCCAGCCCAGTGAGCTTATCATCGTCGGCGGGATCATCCTGCTGCGCGCTGCCCTGACAGCCCTGATCCACTGGGAAATCAAAAACGAGGAATCTGAGGTCCGCAAGGACAATCTCGTTGAGGAAAGCAAGGAAAATAAGGACAGCCTCAAATAAATAAAAGCCTTTCAGGTCTGATCGATCCTGAAAGGCTTTTCTCATGCTCTGCCGTCTCTGGCTTCATCGCAAATATACAGGTTTCAACATTCATAAAACTAAAGGAGCACCCCGCAGATAAAAGGAATCCAAAGTGCCAGCACAAGGGCGAGAATCACCAGAATAGGGATGCCTGCCCTGCCGATATCCGTCATACTGTAGTAGCCCTTAGAATAGGTCATCATCGGCACTGCAGACAGGGGCAGGATCATGGTCCAGCTTGAAAAAATACAGAGCGGAATGACCAGAACAGCCGCGTTTATCCCAAGCGCCTCCGCCACAATGGTAACCGGCAGCGTGGTGGAGGTGATGACCGCCGGGGCATTGGGCAGCACCAGCTGCATAATATACATGAAAACTGCCAGCTGAAGAATGAGCAGGATAATGCTCGTTCCATTGTCCACCCTGAAGAAGGTGTCCGCCAGCCAGGATGCCACACCGTTTTCCAGAATCAGATTTCCGATGCAGAGGACAGAGCCGATCATCAGAATGACGTCCCAGCTCACCTCATCCTTGAAATCTTTCCAGTGCAAAATATCAATACCCGGCAAAAACATAAACGCCAGCCCGCAGATGGAAACCAGGGTGACATTGAGCGCCGGAATCCATGAGCTCAGAATCCAGAGAAGGATCATTACCACCAGAATGGACACCACCATTTTTTCTTCTCTGCCCGGCTTGTCCAGGGTCTTGAGTTCCAGAATAAACTGCCTGATTTTATCCGGATGAACCGGCGCCGGCCTGAAAATTTTAATGATCAGCAGCCACGCCAGGGGCAGCATGACCAGTACTACTGGAATACAGATCGCCATCCAGTCCACAAATCGCACCGTCACTCCTGCATACTCCTCCAGCAGACCCAGGGCTAAAATATTGTTAGAGCTGCCAGCTGGCGTGATGGTCCCGCCGATCATGCCCGCGATGGGCAGGGCGATCATGATGGCTCTGCCAGTGCGCCTGCGTTCCTCCTCCGAATCGTAAAGCTCCAGAAAGCTGATGGCCAGCCCCATGAACATCACCGTCGCCGGTATGTTGGACATGATGGAGGAAATGAGCGCTGTGGCCAGCATCATGGCCAGAATAAACAGGTGGACCTTGCTCCCCATTTTCTCCAGCAGTATGAGCAGAATGCGCTTGGCTGTGGGCACCTTGGAAATGGCGGCCGACAGGCCAAAGGTTGCTAGCACGAAAAACAGAGTAGGATTGGGAAAGGCCACCAGAAAATCCTTCATGGTTGCCAGTCCGAAAAACATCGGGAGCACCAAAACAAAAATACTCGAAATCCCAAGAGGCATGGCCTCTGTCACCCACAGAAGAATAGCAATAACAAGAAGCGCCAAGGTCTGCATACCAGACATTTCCAATCCCTGCGGAACCGGCACAAACCGGTAGCCGATAAAAACAGCGGCCGACAGCACAATTCCTGTAATACGCTTTTTCATTTTTTTGCCTTTCCAGTAAAAAACCCCGGCAAGCAGACACTGCCGGGGCTTCTATACTATCTGAATAACCTGAGAACCAGCGCGAATACTACGTCCTCATACTTTTGGATGTCGCTTGCCCTTTCAATATCTGAAAGATGATCGTGTTCTTTCAAATAATCATCCCATTTAACATAATTTTTGGTCTCAAAGCTTTGATTTCTATCGTCCATTTTTTGCTCCTTATCTGTAAACACCGTAATCACGGACAAAGTCGGTCAGCACATGCAGGTTTTTAATGGTATTGCCCTCCAGCGAGAACAAACCCTTGTCGAATCCAAAGATATAGCCGCCTCCTGGTGCCAGGATGTCAATAAGTTCTTTGGCCTTGTCCTTAACCTCCTGCGCACTGCCGAACTGCAGCAGGGAGATTGGGAAAAAGCCTGTGATCACATGGCGGGTTCCGCTGAGCTTTTCCTTTACCAGCTTTGGATCGCCGTATTCAAACTGCATTTTCACCGACCCGTTAAAGGTCTTGAGATAGTCCATATGGCGCATCCAGTTATCCTCCACGAACAGGTCAACACCGGCTCCTGGCGCTACCAGACCATCCATCAGCTTTTTGAAGGAGGGCCAGTAAAATTTCTCAAACTGCTTTTCGTTGATAAAGCTGCCCATGTGCAGCGGGATCATCACCCGGTAATCCGGCGGCAGGCTGTCCGGGTTTGGAACCCCTTCCCGCAGCATCAGCGGTACCAGCGCGTCGCAGGCCTGCACAACCTTGTCCGGGTACCGGCGCATATCCTTTGATATCCCTGTAAAGGATCTGAGAAAATCCGCCAGATAATCGAATGGGGCTGTGGAGCGGCCACTGGGCGCGGCTGGATAGCCGTATTTTGCAGCGATTTTACCCATCATCTGCCCGATGACGGCAAACTGGTCGGCGTTGGCCTTGACCGCCTGTGCCAGAACCATGGCCCGCCGTCCGGGCGTGGTATCCAGCGCCGGGTACAGCCTCGGCATCAGTGTTTCCGACATATAAAAGAAAGGGTCCTCAATAAAAGCATCGTACTCCTCAGGCTCCAGCGAGTGCACCTCTGGGTGCTGCATGACGCCTGTGGCCCCCATGATAATAGATTTCGCCTCCAGTATCTGGTATAGAATCGGTAACCGTATGGCGCCAGGCCCCAGCGGTATATCGGAATAAAAGTCATTATTGACCCGGTCAAAGATATCGTACCAGGTTTCTGGTTCCCAATAGATGTTGCGGAGATTCTTCCCCTTTTCCACAATGCCCTGATCAATGGCATAGGAAACCGACGCTTCAAAGGCAAAGGATAGATGTATGGGCACCCTTTTAGGCACCTTGCCTGAATATACTGCCTTTAAATCCGCTTGTCTTTCCTGTTTTAATTGATTCACATCCAACTGTCTTTCCTCCATTTCCCTTTTGCTTCATTAAATTCCGTCATTCTGACGGTTCACTTCCATAATTTCCCGGACACGCTTTTCTGTCAGTTTATAGAAAAGCATACATACGAAGCCAACAGCCAGTACTGCGGCCGGTGCCAGTGTGATGGCGCTGAATATTCCTGAAACCACCTGCGGCGTTACCGCAGCCTCCGCCGAATAACCAACAGCGGCTAAAAGATAGCCTGAAAATCCGCCTGCGATCAGGACACCAATTTTGATGGGCAATGTGTAGAGCGACATGATGAAAGCGCGCCCTTCCTTACCGATTTTAAATTTTCCATATTCGACGCAGTCCGCAAACATGGCAGGGCCAGGCGTCGCGATAAAGGTAAAGAAGAACCAGCCGATAACCATGATTGTCATAAAGGTGATATCACTCTGACCGCCAAACAGCCGGGCGCATACCAGCGCGATGGCCGGCGCGGCAAAGCCGATGAGATAGGTGTTTTTCTTCCCCAGCTTTTTTACAATGAACTGACCGGCAATCAAGGAGCCCACAAAGCCCGCAATGCTGATCGCGGTTGAAAAGACCGGCTGAAATTCCAGATTATTGACAACAACCCTGAAATAATAGACTGCCATGCTCAGCACCAGGGTATTGCACACCGTCTTGCAGGTTTCCGCCACCAGCATGAGCATGAGCGGCGGGTTCTTAAAGACCTGCTCAGCCATCTCTTTGGCCGACAGCTTTTTCCTGACCGCCACCGATTTTTCCTCTGGCTTGTCATATTCCCTGGAGACCTTGAACAGCCCCATCTGAGGAATCAGGTATACGATCTGAAAAATAACGACCGCTGCCAGAAAGCCAAAGGATGTGGCATCCTTGGTTTCGCCGGAAAACCACAGCACCAGCGGCATAAAGGTTGAGTTGAGCACAATCCCTGCCACGGCCGCAAACTGGGCCTTTCTGGCAGACAGCATGGCCCGGTCCTCGGGGGTGGCCCCCAGAGCGTTGAGCAGCGCCAGCTGCGCGGTCCGCCCAAAATTGAACAGCGCAAAGAACACAATATAGCAGACTGCCGATATCCAGAGCTGGACGGTCTGTGTTCCGCCAGCGCTGGAATACTGTAAAATACCGATGACCGCCGCCAAGGGGCACATCAGCAGGAGCCAGGAACGGTATTTCCCCCATCTCGGGTTCATCCGCTCCTCCACAACACCGGACAGCAGCAGGGTACCAATGTCAAAGGCTCTGGTAAAAATCAGGATCGTCCCCATTACAGCCGGTGCAACCATCAAAACATTCGTGATAAAGTATGAGTAATAGCTTGTCGATAGGCTTGCTACCATTAAAGCCGTCAGTTCTGATAAACCAAATATTGTTACGATAAACTGAGAAACTCTGGGTTTAACTTTTTCAGCCATTTTTCTCTCCCTTTCATAGTAAAAATCTTAATTGTTCCAATATTATCTAAGATTTTCATACATAAAATACGTATTAACGCCAATATTATCTCTACAGTATGCTTTTTATTTTTCCGGAAAACATTTACACAAACATCTTGTAATTGAAGTATAATTCCTTTTGCCTGAAAAGTCAAGTTTTTCCGATTATTTTATCGGAAAATTTAAGTTTTTCAGGTAAAAGTATATTTTGTAAATATTT